>ERZ827150.9-NODE-9-length-301500-cov-8.203908_pt1 | contig 301500 bp, 227 predicted proteins | sample MGYA00519779_ERZ827150 | MGnify/ENA primary metagenome ERZ827150 (study PRJEB31778, sample SAMEA3449267) | human gut metagenome | biome: human gut; feature: human-associated habitat; material: faeces | place: United Kingdom | collected 2010/2012 ...
GTTTTCTACAAAGCGTTGATAATCAAATAAGATACTTCAGATTACAACAAATATATATAATCTTACGCTATATAAACAATATCTTAAAACCTTATTCGATATAATACTTATTAGAATATTTTTAAATACTATAAATATTTTACTCTACGATATGCCCCGTACAATCTGCGCCAAACGATTTTCCGTTCTAAGCCAAACGATTTTTCAATCTACTGAGAACGATTTTCAGATATGCCGACATCCGCTTTACGAGCTTTACCGTGCCGAACACCAGATAAAAAGGAGATGTGGGTGTTTTCCGGAGAGTATTCTCCGCTTCTCCACCTCCCACAAACGGTTTTTCACCCGAAAAGGTTCGCTTCCTTCAGACCTCTTCTATATCAACGTTTTAAGGTGAACTTTCTGCCTTTACATCCTTCACCGGGATTTCACTGGGAAATGATACACAGCATACAGATTCCAATTTACAAATGTAAACCACCTGGTAATCAACGGGGTTATGGTGAAGGGCTTGACAAAGGCTTTTTCACGTCGTATATTTGCGGGCAGAAAACAGCCCCTAAACACAGCTACTATGGATTTCAAAAGGATTGCACATAATGCCGTAAGGCGGTGGAACGAAAAACGAACGGCAAGAAAGACGATTGGTACGACCCACGTCGCCATACCGCAGGCGGAAACGCTCCCGAAAGCCGCTAACCTCGAATCCGCCCTCGGCGGCTTCCTCGCCGAACGATACGAGTTCCGTTTCAACGTGCTCACAGAAGCCACGGAATTCCGCCACCTGTCTGATGAGGGAAACGGGACCTTCCGGCCCGCCACGGAACGAGACCTGAACGCCATCTGCCTCGAGGCACACCGCCACGGCATCGACTGCTGGGACCGCGACGTGGCACGCATGGTGCACTCTGCCGATGTACGGGAATACCATCCCTTCCGGCAGTATTTCCAACGGCTCCCGGCATGGGACGGGCGCGACCGGCTGCACGACCTGGCCACCCGTGTGTCGGACAGTCCCCTGTGGATACAAGCCTTCCACCGGTGGATGCTCGGACTGGCCGCGCAATGGGCCGGACTCTCCGACGGACTGCACGCACACAGCACCGCGCCCCTGCTCGTCAGCGACGAACAAGGACTCGGAAAGTCCACCTTCTGCCGCGCCTTGCTACCACCTCAGTTGCAGGCCTACTACACCGACAGCGTGGACCTCGCGCGTCCCGACAAGGTGGAACGACAGCTCACCGAGATGGGTCTGCTGAACCTGGATGAGTTCGACCGCATACCCGAGAAGAAACACCCGCTCCTGAAGAACCTCATGCAGCTCTCCGCCCTCAACCTGCGCAAGGCGTACCGGCGGCACAGCCAAGCCCTGCCGCGCATCGCCTCCTTCATCGGCACATCCAACTCGCGCGAACTGCTTTCCGACCCTTCGGGAAGCCGCCGCTTCATCTGTGTGCTCGTGGAGCATCCCATTGACTGCACGGGCATCGACCACGCGCAAATCTACGCCCAACTGAAAGCGAAATTGGAAAGAGGGGAACGGTACTGGTTCAGCCACGGAGAAGAGAACGCTCTAAGGCTGCACAACGCGGCTTTCTACCGCATCTGCCCGGCCGGGGAAGTGTTGCGCCGCTACTATCGTGCGGCTCAGCCGAACGAGAAGGTACGCCCGCTTTCGCTGCCCGAAATTTTTGCACGGTTGCGGCGGTTGGAACCCGGAGCGATGGCAGGCGTGACGCTGCCAAAACTGGCTCAGGCCCTCGTGGCCGCAGGGGTACAGAAGATACACACGCATTATGGAAACCGATACCGCGTGGTGGAATTGTAATATCCCATTCATACAGAATTATACCGTTTGACAAAAAGTACAGAAAAAGCTGATTTCACTAAACAAAAGACAGGATTACACACTTCTACCCCTTGATGTGCAATCTGCATAAAAACGGCACAAAAGAAAGAAATATGCGCAAAAAACGCGTATTTCAAACGGCATACATCGTTTCATTTACAACCAAATACAACAACAAACGACTTATCCTGATATACAATAACTTAAATAAAACAGAGTACCATATACAGCAGTTTTAATTATTTAAAAGTCTTTTAAAATGCAACTTTCTTAGCTGTTTTAATAAATATACATTATCTTTGTAAAGACAGCAAACATCAGTAAAGATGGATATACAAAATGAAATCGACAAAATGCTACGTAAAGGGCAAATTGATGAGGCTATCTTACGGCTGAACGAACAGATTCAGGCCACAGCTACCCCCTGCGACCGGCTTTATTACCTTCTGGGCAATGCCTACCGCAAACGTGGAGATTTCGCACAAGCCTTGAATTGTTATTTAGAGGCCATGGCCATTAATCCGGATAGTCCGGCTGTCGAAGCCCATCAAATGTTGATGAATATCATAGAGTTTTATCACAAGGATTATTATAACCCGTAAAAAAGATTTTCAGTATTAAAGTATCATGGGGAAATTCAGAGGTATAATCGTAGTAGACCGCGAACGCTGCAAAGGTTGCAACCTGTGTGTGGTGGCTTGTCCGCTCCATATATTAGCGCTCACGGAAAAACAAGTAAACAAAAAAGGGTATCATTATGCCGAGCAAGTCCAAAAGGATTTGTGCAACGGATGTTCATCCTGTGGCGTGGTGTGCCCGGACGGATGCATTACCGTATATAAAAAGAAAGAAGAATAAAAGCTATGGCAGAAAAAGAAGTTGTATTAATGAAAGGTAATGAAGCCATTGCCCATGCAGCGATACGTTGCGGTTGCGACGGCTATTTCGGTTACCCCATTACTCCCCAGTCGGAAGTATTGGAAACGTTGGCTTTGGAAAAACCGTGGGAAACCACGGGAATGGTCGTATTGCAAGCCGAAAGCGAAGTGGCTTCCATAAATATGGTGTATGGTGCGGGTGCGGCAGGCAAACGCAGCATGACCTCATCTTCAAGCCCCGGCGTGGCCCTGATGCAAGAAGGCATCGCATACATGGCCGGAGCGGAAATACCGGGACTGATTGTCAACGTGCAGCGGGGAGGCCCCGGACTGGGTACCATACAGCCCAGCCAATCCGATTACTTCCAGGCGACACGCGGAGGCGGAAACGGCGACTACAATGTGATTGTGCTGGCTCCGGCTTCGGTACAGGAAATGGCCGACTTCGTGGACCTGGCCTTCGAACTCTCTTTCAAATACCGTAACCCGGCCATGATATTGAGCGACGGTGTCATCGGGCAAATGATGGAAAAGCTGGTGCTCCCTCCATTCAAGCCACGCCGTACGGAGGAGGAAATACGCCGGGAATGCCCTTGGGCTGCCATGGGACGAAGCCAAGGAAGACGCCCCAACGTACTTACGTCGCTCGACCTCGACAGCGCAAGCATGGAACAAAAGAACCTGCATTTGCAAGCCAAATACAAAGAAATCAAGGAAAAAGAAGTCCGCTTCGAATCCATCCTGTGCGACGACGCGGAGTATCTGATTGTCGCATTCGGTTCTGCGGCCCGTATCGGACAAAAAGTCATCGAAATGTGCCGCGCCGAGGGTATTAAAGTCGGTCTGTTGCGCCCTATCACCTTATGGCCCTTCCCGTCCGCGGAGATTGCCCGCTTGAGCCGACAGGTCAAAGGAATACTAAGCTTTGAAATCAATGCCGGGCAGATGGTGGAAGACATCCTGCTGGCCACGAACGGACGGACACCGGTAGCCCACTACGGCCGTATGGGCGGTGTCGTGCCCGCCCCGGACGAAGTGATACAAGCCCTGAAAGAGAAACTCATTAAATAAAATATTATGAACCGCGAGGAGATTGAAAAACTGATAGAAGAAACCGCACGCAAAGAACGCTCCAAAAGAAAAGGGGTATCCGTCCAAAAAGTACGCAGCATATTGAACGTAGTCTTTATGCTATGTGCCGTGGCAGGCCTCATCCTTTATTTTGCCTGGCCGGACAACCGGCTGGCAGGCATGGCCGTTATCGGTGCAGGCATGTGCTTCAAAATCATTGAATTCTTTTTGCGCTTCTTGTTTTAATCGTTTGAACCATGACTGAAGAAGAAATCATACGACCGGAGAACCTGGTCTATAAGAAACCTACGCTGCTCAACGACACTCCGATGCACTACTGCCCGGGGTGCAGCCACGGAGTAGTACACAAATTAGTGGCCGAAGTCATCGAAGAAATGGGTATGGAGAATAAGACCGTAGCCATCTCTCCTGTGGGCTGTGCCGTTTTTGCCTATAATTACATAGACGTGGATTGGGTGGAAGCCGCCCACGGGCGTGCTCCTGCCGTGGCCAGCGCCATCAAACGCCTGTGGCCTGACCGCTTGGTTTTCACTTACCAAGGCGACGGCGACCTGGCGTGCATCGGTACGGCCGAAAGCATACATGCCCTGAACCGGGGAGAACATATCGCCATCATTTTCATCAACAACGCCATCTACGGCATGACGGGCGGACAAATGGCTCCCACGACGCTCATGGGAATGAAAACCGCTACGTGCCCTTACGGTCGGGAGGCGGACTTGCACGGTTACCCTTTGAAGTTCACGGAAATCGCCGCCTCTTTGGAGGGCACTTGTTACGTCACCCGCCAATCCGTCCACACCGTGGCCTCCATCCGAAAGACGAAAAAGGCCATCCGGAAAGCTTTTGAAAACTCCATGAACGGCAAAGGTGCCAGTCTGGTAGAAGTGGTATCCACCTGCAACGCCGGTTGGAAACTTTCTCCGGAAAAAGCCAACCAATGGATGGAAGACAATATGTTTAAATTCTATCCGCTCGGTGACCTGAAAGACACCGCAACAGCAAACGATTCACATTAAACGAACAAATGGTCATGAAAGAAGAAATCATCATAGCCGGTTTCGGCGGCCAGGGCGTGCTTTCCATGGGAAAAATATTGGCATACGCAGCCTTGGTAGAGGGCAAAGAAGTAACCTGGATGCCTTCTTACGGTCCCGAACAGCGCGGCGGTACGGCCAATGTCACCGTAATCGTCAGCGACAACAAAATATCGTCTCCCATCCTGAGTATGTATGATACAGCCGTTATCCTGAACCAACCTTCGCTGGAAAAGTTCGAACAGAGCATTAAGCCGGACGGAACACTGATTTACGACGGATACGGCATCAGCACGCCGCCGTCGCGCAAGGACATCACGGTCTATCGTATCGACGCTATGGACGCAGCCGCCGAAATGAAAGCCGCCAAGGCCTTCAATATGATTGTCTTGGGAGGACTGTTGAAAGTACGTCCGTTGGTAGAAGTGGAAGACGTGCTCCACGCACTCCGCAAAACGTTGCCCGAACGTCATCACCACCTTATTCCGATGAATGAGGCTGCCTTACGCAAAGGCATGGAAATCATCTGTGCGACAGATTGAACCGAATCTCCGGATGGAATAAAGCTTAAAGGAATGTGTTTCCCAATCAGGAAAATACATTCCTTTTTCTGTTCTTGTATCTTTGTTACCGCGAAGATAGGATGCGGCTCGGCATAGCCAAACTTGAAAAACTTCGTTTTTCGTTTGTCTCTGCGCTCGCCTTTCGCTATCTTTGCACCCGTTATGAGACTGAAGCTTACTTTTTTCCTATACATTTGTTTGTGTATGGTGTTTCCCGCCATAGCACAAATGCCTGTCGGTAACCCCATCTACGGTACGGATGCCTACGGTAATCCGGTGGATGCCAATGGCAATCCCGTCCAACTCGACGCCAACGGCAATCCTGTCGTCGACGGATACGGTAACGATGCGTACACTTGGGGGCGTGACACGACACAAGCCGAAGAGAAAATCATTCCTATCGGCTCATACGCCTGGAATATCGACGAACGCTTCGGCAACATCACTCCCGTAGACGTGGACACGCTGCCGAACAATTTCCAGAACTTCAACCTGACGGCCGGCCCTACGGGACAATACAACTTTCTGGGAAACCTGGGTTCTCCCCGCCTGTCCCGCCTTTTCATGGACCGCAAACCGTACAGCAATTTCATCTTTGCCGACCCGTTCGACTATTTCTATACTCCGGTGAACGAATTCCAATTCACCAACACGCTGAGTCCCATCACCAATCTGTCCTACCACTCCTGCGGCAACAAACAGGACGGAGAAGACCGCTTGAGAGCTTATTTCGCCAGCAACATCAACAAGATTTCCGGTATCGGATTCAAACTCGACTATTTATACGGACGCGGATACTACAACAACCAAGCCACTTCTCTTTTCAACGGTTCGCTATACGGCTACTATCTGGACGACCGCTACAACATGCATGCATGGATTAGTGTAAACCACATGAGAATGGGCGAGAACGGCGGTATCGAGAATGACGACTATATCACCCACCCGGAAGATTTTACACGCTCCTACGGTTCAAGGGATATCCCGACCATCTTGTCGGAAAACTGGAACCGTAACGAAGACCAGACGTATTATCTCACACACCGTTATAATCTGGGATTCTACAAAGACATCGAACTGCCCGATTCGCTCCGTCCGGTGATGCCTGCCGATTCCGTATTGCTGAAAGGACTGCGCGACAGCTTGCTCACCGTATACCAAAAGGCGGACACGGCATACCAACATGCCGTCATGGATTCGTTGCGCAACGATTTCATGGCTAAACAGGACAATCCGCAAGACTTCATACCGGTTACCAGCTTCATCCATACCCTGCGCATCCGAAACGCCAAGCACACGGTGTATTCATACGATACGCCCGACCACTATTATGCCGACTTGTTTTATGGCGACCCCAACAATATGAGTGACCGCACGCGGGGTTACTCCATCCAAAACACTTTGGGCATAGCCCTGCGCGAAGGTTTCAACAAATGGGCGAAAGCCGGCCTTACAGCTTTCGCGTCTCACGAATACCGTCATTATACCATGCCGGACCTGAACGGCGGAAACAAAATCATCCGAAGCTATTCGGAAAATAATATCTCGGTAGGCGGACAACTGAGCAAACGGGAAGGAAAAACCCTACACTACGACGTGACGGGCGAAGTGACGTTGCTCGGAGAAGATGTCGGGCAATTCGATGTGGAAGGCCGGGCCGACCTGAATTTCCGGTTGTTTAAAGATACCGTACAGTTGGCAGCCCGTGCATTCGTCAAGAACCTGAATCCGAGTTTCTACATGCGCCACTACCATTCGCAGTTTGCTTGGTGGGACAACGACCTAAACAAAGAATTCCGTACCCGGATAGAGGGAACGCTTTCCTTGAAACGTACACGGACAGCCCTCACCGTCGGAGTGGAAAACATCAAGAATTATGCCTACTTCGCCACAGACAAAATAGCTTATAACGACGAAGGGGGACAATTCGCCGGTTACAGCAACCGTATTTCCGTCAAACAATACGGGGGCAGCGTACAAGTGTTCAGCGCACGGCTTAACCAAAACTTCAAATTCGGTATCCTGCATTGGGACAACGAGGTAGCGTACCAGAAAACCAGCAATCAGGACATCCTCCCCCTGCCCGACCTTTCGGCCTACAGCAACCTCTACATCGTATTCCGTATTGCCAAGGTCTTGCGTGTGCAGTTAGGCGGAGATGTGCGTTATTTCACGGAATACTATGCTCCGGACTATGCCCCCATCATCCAACAGTTTACGGTTCAGTCGCCGGAAACGCGGATGAAGTTAGGCAACTATCCCATTTGCAACGCCTACGTCAACCTCTTCCTGAAGCACTGCCGTTTTTATGTGAACGTAAACCATGTAAACAACGGAACGGGAAACAAGAACGCATTCCTCGTCCCCCACTATCCCATCAATCCGATGAACATCCATTTCGGACTCTCGTGGAACTTCTTCAATTAATCCTTGATAAAAGACAATGAAAAGAACAGTCATATTCACGGATATAGCCTTAGTGCCAACCTTCGTCCTGACTTTCTACAGCGGCATCAAGTTACACGTGGCCGGACATGGCACCTCTCACGAAGTCTGGCACAACTTTGCCTTATTCCATATCATTACCAGCCTGCTCTTCCTCGCAGCTTGTATCATGCACATACGTTCGCACGCCGCATGGTACAAAGGGTTGTTCCAGAAAGGCCTTGGGAAAAAAAGCCGTATCACACTTTGGACAACCGTGGCCTTCATCCTTGCCACATCCACCGGCATAGTCCTGCTGGGCGTGGAAGGCGCAAATTCTGGAATAGGCATGTGGCATTACCGCATAGGTTTGACAAGCAGCGCACTGATGCTGATTCACATCAGCAAACGTTTCATTCCTCTATGCAGCTCCTTGCGCAAAAAACACTAATATATCAATCCATGAAACAAACCATCGACATCACCCATTGGAACCGCAGGGAGCATTTCGAATTCTTTTCCCAATTCGACGATCCTTTTTTCGGAATCACCACACTCGTAGACTTTACTAAAGCCTACGAACATATCAAAGCACACCGACGCCCCTTCTTCCTCTCGTCCGTACATTTCCTGTTGAAATGCGTCAATGAAACGGAAGCCTTCCGGCTCCGAACAGAAGACGGGAAGCTCGTACAGTACGATACCATACATGTATCTCCCACCATCGGACGAGAAGACGGTACTTTCGGATTCGGCTTTTTCGAATATCATACCGACATCGACATTTTTATCCGGAATGCGGAAAAAGAAATAGAGCGAGTGAAAAAAGGGTGCGGTCTGTCCGTTACCGAAAACACATGGCGACCGGATGTCATCCGCTATTCAGCATTGCCTTGGTTCGCATTTTCCGAAATGAAACATGCCGGTTCTATCCGGACCGGAGACTCCGTTCCCCGTATTTCCACGGGAAAGCTGACACAGGAAAACGGACGATATAATCTTCCTCTTTCCATCACCGTGCATCACGGACTCATGGACGGGCGTGACGTAGCGGAGTTTCTGCAAAACATAGAATACCATCAAAACCTTCTATAAATCCATTCGCCCGCACGGCGAATACCTTTCCCGAGCAAACAACTCCCTTTCCATACACCATCATGCCCCGTATCAATAAATGATTTGATACGGGGCATGACGGTTCTATTCTTACCAGAGGCTACTGCAAACCCTGCAAACGGCGTTCTTCCTCTTCAAAAGAAGCCTTCTCCTGTTTCCGTGCCTCAACCGAACCATACAGGTAAGACAACGGGAAAAGCGTAAGCCAACTGAACACGTTCGCTATCACCGAAGCCAACATAAAGAAGAATACGACCAAAGCCGGAACGTATGAAGGCAGATCCGTTGCATCTCCTTCCAACACCCCCATCAGGGAAGCATGACCGGCGTATGCCAGAATCCCCGCCGGCAACCAGCTCACTGCTGCCAACACTCCCATGATAAGACCTCCGCAAAACAAGATAATGAAAAATGCTCCCCAGTACTGGTAACCATCTTTCATACGCTTCAGGCTACACCAAAAGTCGCGGCGTTCGCCCAACATATAGTCCATAATCACCATACAGTAAGGCACTCCCAACGCAAGCAACAGGACATACGACACCACAGTCACCCAGACGTTGCCCGCCCCCAACCACAAAGTCACAGGCACGATGAGCAAAGAGAATACCACGACGGCCACCAACGTACACGTTAAAGCTCGCAGAGAAGCATTGAATATCTCACGCTTGGCTTCACCGAACCGCAACGCAGGCCACGCCCCGGCCGTAGCAAAACGGGAAACAGCCGTCATCACGTTCCCCATATAAAAGCTATCGGCCAACAGGGACAACACACTTAATATGATAAGAGTAAACAAGGGAAAAGAAAGCACGACCGGTTCGCTTGCTGCCATCCAACGTGTCAAAGCCACGGTAATCTGATTGAAAAACACGCCCCACAATCCCATTACCACCGCACCCGCGATGAGCGAAGGATACAAAAACCTCAATAAAGACAGGATATGACGTGTAGGCAATTTCAGTCCCTCATTCAGACAGCTCAGATAACTACGGCTTTTGAACAAGCCCTCATCCATTTCTTTCTTCTCTTCCATAATCGAATTTGAAACTTTAATGTTCTTTTGTCGGACAAAAATACCATATTTTTCCATACCACCGTGACGAGATAACATTTTTTATACCTCGTCGGAAACGGCACCACCGGCTTTATCCAAACTTTCTGCCGCCCATCCGCCGGAATATGCCGCCTTTTTTGTACATTTGCGTAAAGATTACATTTTTCATTGCACGAATATGGACGCGGAAATCATCATCAAATGGGGATTTATCGGATGTGGGGAAGTGACGGAAAAGAAAAGCGGGCCGGCTTTCAGTCTCGTGCCCGGCTCTAAAATCGAAGCCGTCATGAGCCGCAATAAAGAAAAAGCACGTTCGTACGCCGAAAGGCACGGTATCCCCAAATGGTACACCGACGCACAGGAATTAGTGGACGACCCCGACGTAAATGCCGTCTATATCGCCACGCCTCCTTCTTCACATGCCACTTTTGCCATCATGGCCATGAAGGCCGGCAAGCCGGTATATGTGGAAAAGCCCCTTGCGGTAAGCTACGAAGAATGCTGCCGCATCAACCGTGTCTCCCAACAAACGGGTGTACCTTGCTTCGTGGCCTATTACCGGCGTTACCTGCCTTACTTTGCCAAAGTAAAGGAACTGATACGAAGCGGAGCTATCGGACGGGTGCTCAATGTACAGATCCGGTTTGCCGTCCCACCGCGTGATTTGGACTACAACAGCCGGGAACTGCCTTGGCGTGTGCAACGCGACATCGCAGGAGGAGGTTATTTTTACGACCTCGCCCCGCATCAGTTGGATTTGCTTCAGGAATTTTTCGGGCCCATCATCAAAGCCCAAGGGTACTGTTCCAACCGGGAAGGACTATACGCCACGGAAGACAACGTCAGTGCCTGTTTCCAATTCCCGGACGGTACGCCGGGCTCCGGTTCATGGTGTTTCGTGGCCCATGAATCGGCCAAAACCGACCGTATCGAAATCATCGGCGACAAAGGACAGATTTGTTTCTCGGTATTCACCTACGACCCCATTGCCCTGCATACGGAACGCGGCCGCGAAGAACTCGTCATACCGAATCCCGACCACGTGCAACTTCCTTTGATTCATAACATCGTCGAACACCTGCAAAAACAAGCGATTTGCACCTGTGACAGCGTGAGCGCCACACCGGTAAACTGGGTTATGGACCAAATCCTGGGCAAACTGTAAGATGAAGTTACGGAACGTACTGACAATATACGCCTGTCTTTCCTGTGCGGCCACTCTCGCACAATCTCCTATCGGTGAAAGCCACACTACTGTTAGGGATTTTACCGACAGTGCAGGGACCGCCGTCCCATCCGACTCGCCCCAAAACCGGAAGGGAAACATCTTCAAACAGTTTTTCCGTGCGTTCAACGCCATGGACACGACTTATATCACCCCGAACAAATACAACTGGGCCTTCATGTTGCAAAACACGAACAGCTTCGAAACCTATACGTTACACAGCCGGGAGTTGGGACAAAAACTGTCGTTCTCCCCCAGACCGGCCATCAAAATAGGACCTTATCTGGGTTGGCGTTGGATTTTTCTGGGATACACTTTCGAGGTTTCTTCTTTAGGTAAAGGCCAACAGTCGAAAAAGACGGAATTCGAACTGAGCCTGTACAGTTCCATGCTCGGTTGTGACCTTATTTACCGGCGGACGGGAGACGATTTCCGGCTCCGTAAAGTAAAAGGCCTTGGCGAGGAGGCACGAGAAGTGGAAGGCGAGAATTATCATGGCATCAACGTGAAAGTGACCGGCATCAATGCCTACTACATTTTCAACCATAAACGCTTCTCCTATCCGGCCGCATTCGCACAAAGTACCGTGCAACGTAAAAGCTGCGGGTCGTGGAAAGTCGGTTTTGCCTATACCCGGCACGAACTGGATTTCGATTATAATGCCCTGCCGCCCGTGCTCACCCATAATCCGAACCACGAACTCAGCCAGGATTTTCAGGTTGATAAAGTCAAATACACGGATTTCAGCCTGAGTTGCGGTTATGCCTACAACTGGGTGTTCAAGAAAAACTGGTTGTTTTGCATTTCCATCGTGCCGGCCATCGGTTATAAAAAAACACATACAGCCGCCGTGCAACCGGAAAACGAGACGGAGACTTCGGCTTTGGCTTCTCATCTGAGAAATCTGAATTTCGACGTCACGGGGCGTGCGGGACTGGTATGGAACAACACCAAATATTTCGGTGGCTTGTCTTTAATCGTGCACAACTACAATTACCGCCACAACCGCCTGTCCATCAATAACACGTTCGGCACACTGAATTTATATATCGGACTGAATTTTCATAAACGTAAAGCATACAGATAGATACACATGACACCAACAGATTCCCCCACCCCCATTCCAACCGAAGAGCATCCCTTGCAACCGTTCCTTCCGCCCCACGCACGCCTGTTGATGCTGGGCAGTTTCCCGCCCCAGAAAAAACGCTGGTGCATGGATTTCTACTACCCGAACTTCATCAACGACATGTGGCGCATCATGGGATACATTTTCCATGGCGACCGGAATTGGTTTGTAGATGAACGAGCCAAATGTTTCAAGAAAGAAATGATTGTGGAGTTCCTGCTCGACAAAGGCATCGCCCTATACGACACGGCTTCCGCCATCCGCCGTCTTCAGGATAATGCGGCGGACAAGTTTCTGGAAGTCGTCACCCCGACCGACCTTCCCCGATTGCTCGGACAAATCCCTCGTTGCACGGCCATCGTCACCACCGGACAAAAAGCTACCGACACGTTATGCGATACCTTCCATATATCGCAGCCCGTCATCGGAAGCTTCAGCCCGTTCGTGACGGAAGGACGTGAATTACGGCTGTATCGCATGCCCTCCAGTTCACGTGCCTATCCTATGAAATTGGAGAAGAAAGCCGTCTTCTACCGTAAGATGCTGGAGGAAATCGGTCTGCTGTAAAATGCGGCCTCCACAAACCCAAATCCATCCCCTGTGCTCCATAGCCTTTCAAAGAAGAGAAAAGACACTTATTGTAAACCATCTTCAACCCGCTTCCACGATCTGCGGCAAACGATTTTTCAATCTGCGGCAAACGAAAAATCATTCGGCTGAGATTGAAAAATCGTTTGGCGCAGAAAAATATGTCCAAATGCGTCCGTTCCTTATCCACTATCAAACAATCAGTTAGGGAAATACAGAAAAAAGGCGGACAGGAAACTAAATATCAATAATTTTCCTGTCCGCCTCCAATATGCGGCTAAACTTTACGGACTTTAATAAAGATCCTCACCGATTCCTCCGGCTCCGCAAATACTAAGCGGAACCATCTCCATATATTCCAACACAAAAGCGGCATCGCTACTTCCCGTAAACACCGAACGGAACCGCACCGTATGCTCCTTGTTGGGGAGGATTACGACATCGCAAACCTTACGGCGCAGACAAGAAGCGACATTGTACAACACATTGGAGGACATGGGCACGTATTGCGGCTGTTCCGGAATATTTCCGGCGTTATAGCATATCACACTCTTCCCCGCGCTATAGTAACCGTTGTTCTTCATGACACGGGCATTTTCCTCCAATTCCTCCGTCGTATAAATACCGTTGGAGTTTTCATCCTTGTTACGCCATCCGGAGCCTCCGTTATAAAGACCGGCCACACGGCTGTCCGACCCACCATAACGCATATCGATGGGAAGTCCCTGCGGCACGTCATCCAAGTAAACCTGGGCGATGCCTCGATTCCCTACTCCGCCCGGATAAGCTATCCGTAGCTCATACGTGCCGGGAGGAACATGGGGCAATTTGAACTCCACGTCGTAACTTGAACCTTGGACGGTAATCTCATCTCCGCCGAAGTCCCACCAACGCAACTTGGGACGATGCACCATGAACACCGAGGTCTCCGAAAACTCGACCCCTTCAATATATCCCTTGGGAGCATAGTAATTGAATCCCCCGGCTTTTCCGCCTGTCTCGGAATTGTCGGCTGCCTCGTTGTAAGCCTCACGCGGATCGCCGTTCAAACGCATGTCGTTATTGGTCAATTCCGGCCACACGGTCTGGAAATCTATTCTCAAGCGCGTATTGTAAACGTTGTTCCGTGTCGTCTGGTCGTAAGCCAACACGTCATCCACATAATAATAGGCCACGTTGAGCGAGAAGTTATCCGCATCGGGCACCGTCACGCGTGAACCGCGTACCCGCTCGTTGGAATTATATTTACTGGCCTCACTGTGGTTGATATAGAACTCACGAGGGTATTCCACTTCCGGATCCGTGGTAGAATACACCTTTTCCAACTTCATGGACGAGAAATCGAGCATCGTGTTTATCCATTCCGTAGGACTGGCATAAGCCGTATTGAAGCCCCAACAGTTGATGAACTTGTCCGTGCTGGCAAACATACGGTCCAGGATATGGTAGGTCATAAAGATCTTCAACGGGTTGTGAGGATTGGTCAGGCTATTCTTGTTCCAATATAACTCCTTGTACGTCTTGCCTTCCGGATTAGTCGGATCCACCTTATTCAATCCGAATATCTCAGCCGACTGGTTATCATTATATTTTTCGACGGCCAAATCGTACAAGGCATCTATTTTTTGCTCCATCGACATGCCCTCGCTGAAAAGGTTCGCATATTTCTCATACAGCACGCGGTCCGGCACAATGAACAAAGTAAAGCCTGAGTAGCGATGGTCCGGACGTTTTAATGTGTAGGTATAATTTCCAGGCTTTTGATTGTACAGGAACTCGGGAAAGTTCGCTTTCTCCGCCTCGTATTCATCGTCGCGGTATTCCGACAAGGAATCCAACAGCCCTGTACGGCGGAATGCCTCATAATAAATAGTAAAGTCCGCTTTGTTCTCTTCGAGCAAGGAAGCCCCCAAGCTGGTACTTGGGACAAGCACTTTGCTCACCGGATGGCACACACCGTTTTCCACCGAGTCGTTCTTCAGTTCATTGATAATAGCCGCCCTACGATTCACAATACTCAACACCATACCATTGGCATCAACCGTGTCACCCGTGGTCTGAATCACCAAAGGCAAATCCAGCTCATTCTTCTGCTGCGATGTTTCCGTCAGGTTATACGTATAAACTATCGAGTTGTCTATCATGCAGGCTTTCACAAGCGTATCGCAATAAGCCTCCGGAATGTCCTCTACGGAAGCATAACCATACTCCTTCAAAAAGTCTTCTACACCTGCGTTTACCGGGGGAAACAAAGTACGCCCGCCACGGCTGGCCAGAAAGTCCATCTCGCCCGCACGCTCCACTATACGCGCAAACAAACTGAAGTCCTCACGGGACTTCAAATAGTCACTCATCATCTCCCCCGTAAAAGTGTAATAACTCGCAGCGGGCAAGTCATCATTACAACTGGACAAGAAAACCGAATGCCCGGCAACGAAGAAGGCACTGCATGCGGTTAACCATAGTCTGAATTGTTTTTTCATACATTTAATAAATTTAGAACGAAATTAGGAATTATTGTGAAGGCAAAATTACAAGAAGTATTTAATAATACGAATTATTCCTGTCAAAAAAAGAAGAAAAACTCCAATTTTTAACACTTTTGTGCCCCCACACAATTAAAATTGTGCAGGGACACAAAGAAAGAGGTGCGAACCTACATATAGAACTACAAGGTTTCCTAAAAAATCAATCTATCAGACCAAAATGACGCAAAGCTTTTTCCACTCCATCTTCGTCCACAGAATCAGTCACATATGCGGAAACCCTTTTCAGTTCATCGCATGCGTTTCCCATGGCTATCCCGTATGGAACGTGAGACAACATCGTCACATCATTTCCACCGTCGCCAAACGCCATGGCATCGTCTAATGACAGTCCTTCGTATGCCAGCACTTTATCAATGCCGACACTCTTGTCTACCCCACCGGCAATGACATCCGTAAAGAAAGGATGCCAGCGCATGGAAGTGCAATCGGGCATCAGTTCCGTCATGAAATGCGGTTCACGGTCGGCTTTGAAGAAAGAAATGAGTTGTAAGACATCTTTTCCGCGGGCATACGAAGCCGGACGAACTGTCGGCATTTTGATGTCCAACAAACGGGCCACCGCATCGACATCTTCGTTAAGTTCCGTAATGAACATCTCATCGCTGCAAACAAATATGACCGGATATGCGTCTGTTCCGTGTGTCAGGTGCTCCACGACACGCTCCACACTCCCCGTAGAAACCGCCCGGTGAAAAATAATCTCACCGCCGCGCGTAAAACAATGGGCACCCGTCACGGTAATCATGCCGTCGTACTCCAATTCACCCAAATTGTCAATAAACGGCACCGGACGCCCCGTAGCTATATAAACTTTGATGCCACGGCTGCGAAGGGCGGCCACGGCATCAAGGGTGGATTGGGGAATGCGATGGGTTTTAAAAGAGACCAACGTCCCGTCGATATCGAAAAATACCGCTTTTATCTTTCCCATCGGCTTATTTCTTATCTTTTTCGGAGGCTGTCATTACACCGGTAATATACAATTTCACCATAGGCTCCTTGGCATTGGTACGCACCGTAATGCTTTTCTTGAAACGCCCCGGATATTTTCCGCTGCCGTTGTACGTCACCTCCATCTTGCCCTTCTCTCCGGGTTTTACCGGCATCCGGGTATAAGTGGGTACCGTGCATCCGCATGAAGCAATAGCCTGATGAATCACCAACGGAGCATTCCCCTCATTGGTAAACGTAAACGTACATTTCACGATCGGGTCGTCTTCCGAAAAGGTTCCCAAATCCTGGGTTGTCTTGTCGAATACAATACTGGCTTCCTTCACGTCTGACTTTGTCTCCTTTGCAACCGGAGCCTTCGCGTCCGTCTCTTGCGCCCCGGCCGGAACGCCTCCCAACATGCACAGCAATGACCATGCTATAAACTTTTTCATATCCTTCTTCTATTAAAATCACTGCAAAAATAGGTCCTTTATTTAAAATAAGGTAGCTACTCCACGAAAAAATAGGAATTATTAGCACATCAACCGCCTTTTTCGTAACTTTGCAAACTCAATAAAACTTAGGAAACATGTTGGTTTACAATACGACTTATCACGTGACTTTCGACGATGCCCGGAACTTTGTCATCTGGATTCATCAGGTCTATATCCCGCAGGCATTGGCTTCCGGCCTTTTGGACAAACCGCGGTTATGCAAGATCTTGTCCCACCACGACGAGGATTCCGAATGCTTTTCCTTGCAATTCGAGGTGGAAAGTTCGGCACGGCTGCATGAATGGTATGTCAAGCACGGTGAAAAGCTCCTTCAGGAAATGCAAAAGGTATTCAAAGATAAGGCCGCCGGGTTCACCACTTTAATGGAAGTCATCGAAGAACACTGATTCATGACGGACAAGCCAAACAGCGAAAAGATAATCCTGGGCATAGACCCGGGCACGAACCTCATGGGATATGGCGTGCTGCGTGTGACCGGAAACAAGGCGGTCATGGAAACCATGGGCGTCATCGACCTGCGCAAATATGCCGGTCCATACCTGAAACTCGGCCGGATATTCGAAAGGGTGACAGGCATCATCGAGTCGTACCTGCCGGACGAAATGGCCATCGAAGCACCTTTCTTCGGCAAAAACGTACAGAGCATGCTGAAATTGGGACGCGCACAGGGGGTGGCTATCGCAGCGGCTATCCATCGTGACATCCCCATCACCGAATATGCGCCGCTCAAAATCAAAATGGCCATCACCGGAAACGGGCAGGCCAGCAAAGAACAAGTGGCAGGCATGCTGACCCGTATGCTCCATATCCGCGAGGAAGACATGCTGCCGTATATGGACGCCACGGACGGATTGGCTGCCGCCTACTGCCATTTCCTACAGATGGGGAAGCCGGCCGTGGCCCAGCCTTACCACAGTTGGAAAGATTTCATCCGGAAAAATCCGGATAAGGTGAAAGGACAGATATAACACGAACACAATGCAACACATCATCGAAATCACGAACGGGGTGCCCCGTCATCCGCTTTACCGTATGAACCATCCGGTAAACCTGACCATCGCATCCGGGGAACAAGTGGCCATCGTAGGAGCCAACGGGAGCGGTAAATCACGACTGGTGGACATCATCACCGGACGCTATCCGCTTCTGTTGAACGAAGTCCGTTACGACTTTTCCCCCTCGCCGTTGAAATTGGTCAGCGAAAATATCAAATATATCACTTTCCGCGATTCTTACGGAGACAGCGACGGCAGTTACTACTACCAACAACGCTGGAACCAACACGACATCGACGAGAAGACCCCGACCGCCGGACAAATGTTGGAGGAGGCTTTCACCGCAGCCGAAAACAGTACGGGATACGGCATGGACGAAGAGGGAAAGCAACAGATGCACGAGCGGCGCACGATGCTGCGAGACAAACTTTATGAGATGTTCCACCTCTCCACCCTGTTGGATAAATATATCATTACCTTGTCCAGCGGAGAGTTACGGAAGTTCCAGCTCACCAAAACGTTGCTTTCCGGCCCGAGGCTTTTGATTATGGACAATCCTTTCATCGGACTGGATGCACAGACGCGGGAGCAACTGGCCGGACTGCTCCAAACGCTGATCCGCGAAACGGACCTGCAAGTCATATTGGTCCTGTCGAAAACCGATGATATTCCGGAGTTCATCACCCATGTCATTCCGGTGGAACATCTGGACATCCTACCCAAAGTACCGCGTACGGAATACGTCGGACAGCGCCCTCGCATCCCGGTACGTGTGCTCGAAGAAGACAAAGCCGCCCGCATCCTGGCATTGCCAGAGAAAGAAAACCGCCTGACCACCACGGACACGGAGGGTTGCATGCTGCGGTTCAACCACGTGAGCATCCGTTACGGACAGCGCACCATCCTGAAAGACTTGGACTGGACGGTGAAGCAAAACGAGAAATGGGCTTTGGGCGGCGAAAACGGTGCCGGGAAATCCACCCTCCTCAGTCTGGTATGTGCCGACAATCCGCAAAGCTACGCCTGCGACATCGAACTGTTCGGACGGAAACGAGGTTCGGGAGAAAGCATTTGGGACATCAAACGGCATATCGGCTATGTCAGCCCGGAGATGCACCGCGCATACCTGAAAGACCTTCCGGCTATAGACATCGTAGCCAGCGGACTGAACGACTCCGTAGGGCTTTACGTACATCCTCGTCCGGAACAGCGAGCCGTCTGCGAATGGTGGATGGACATTTTCGGTATCGCCGGCCTGAAAGACCGTACTTTCCTGAAACTCTCCAGCGGAGAGCAACGGCTCTGTCTGCTGGCCCGCGCGTTCGTCAAAGACCCGGAATTACTTATCTTGGATGAACCGTTGCACGGATTGGACGACCGTAATCGTCAGTTGACGCGTGAGATTATTTCGGCTTTTTGCCGACGAAAAGACAAGATCATGATTATGGTAACGCATTATGCCGAAGAGCTGCCCGATGTCATTACGCATAATCTGTTCCTGAAAAAGAACAAGTAGCATGCAGTTCGTCACAAAAAAGCAACGAAATGTAAGCAAAATACGTTTTTTCATGTTACTTTATCCCATCTGTCAACTAAAATTAGTATATTTGCAGACATCAAAAAAAGACAGAGTATATTAAAAGATGAATGTAGCCATCGTAAAGTATAATGCAGGAAACATCTATTCCGTAGTCAACGCACTGAAACGGTTGGGGATTACGCCGGAACTGACCGACGACGCAGAGCGGTTGTCGAAAGCCGACCGCGTGCTTTTTCCGGGACAAGGAGAAGCCGGTAGTACGATGGCTTACCTGCGTTCGCGGGGATTGGACCGTCTGATACGCGACCTGAAGCAACCCGTTTTGGGCATCTGCATCGGCCAGCAACTGATGTGCAGCCATTCCGAAGAAAGCGATACGGACTGTTTAGGCATTTTCGACACGGAAGTCCTGAAGTTTCGTCCGGAAAAGCACGAAGACAAAGTGCCCCACATGGGATGGAACACCTTGACACATACAAGCAGCCCGCTGTTCAAAGGCTTCGGCACGAACGAATTCGTTTATTTCGTACACAGCTATTACGTGCCGGTCAACCCGTACACCATAGCCGTGACCGACTATGTCGTGCCGTTCAGTGCCGCCTTGCATAAAGACAATTTCTACGCCACGCAATTCCATCCGGAGAAAAGCGGAAGCGTGGGTGAACGCATATTGAAAAACTTTTTAAATTTGACTGTATGATCGAACTGATACCGGCCATAGACCTGATAGACGGCAAATGCGTACGGCTGACCAAAGGAGATTACGCCACGCAGAAGACCTACAACGAAGACCCGGTAGCCGTGGCGCGGGAATTTGAAAGTTACGGCTTCAAACGTTTGCACGTCGTGGACCTCGACGGGGCACGCTCCAAACATATCGTCAACCACAAAGTACTGGAGCGTCTGGCTTCGGCCACCGGCTTGACGATAGACTTCGGTGGCGGCATCAAGGCCGACGAAGATCTCCGCATCGCCTTCGAAAGCGGTGCCGCACTGGTCACGATAGGCAGTGTGGCAGCCACCCGTCCGGAATTGTTCCTCGGATGGCTCGGGCAATATGGGTCAGACCATATCATATTGGGCGCAGATGTCAAAGACGGACTGATTTCCATCAACGGTTGGAAAGAGGAAAGCACGCAGGAGTTGCTTCCTTTCCTCCGTCGTTACATGGACGAAGGCGTGCGGCATGTGCTCTGTACGGACATCAGCAAGGACGGCATGTTGCAAGGCCCCTCCACCGACCTCTACCGGAAAGTCATGGCAGAGTTTCCGGACTGCGGGCTGATAGCGAGCGGAGGGGTCAGTTGCCTGCAAGACCTTATCGGCCTGAACGAAGCCGGCATCCCGGCCGTAGTGTTCGGAAAAGCCATCTACGAGGGCAGAATCTCATTAAACGAATTGGCCGAATGGGCTGAAAACAAAGGATAAGTATGGCATTGGCAAAACGTATCATCCCCTGTCTGGATGTCAAGAACGGACAGACGGTAAAGGGAACTAATTTCGTGAACCTGCGCCAAGCCGGAGACCCGGTGGAACTGGGCAAGGCTTATAGCGAACAGGGGGCGGACGAATTGGTATATTTGGACATTACGGCCAGCCACGAAGGCCGTAAGACATTCACGGAAATGGTGCAGCGCGTAGCAGCAGAAATATCCATCCCCTTCACCGTCGGCGGCGGTATCAATGAACTGGCCGACGTGGAACGGTTGCTGAATGCCGGAGCCGACAAAGTGAGTGTCAACTCGGCAGCCTTGCGTAACCCCGGACTTATCAATGAGATTACGGGACATTTCGGATCGCAAGTCTGCGTGGTGGCCATTGATGCCAAAGAGACCGAAGAAGGTTGGTTCTGTTATCTGAACGGCGGACGCATACGCACAGAACGTGGTCTGTTCGAATGGGCACGCGAAGTATGCGACCGGGGAGCCGGTGAAATCCTGTTTACGTCCATGGACCATGACGGAGTGAAAAACGGCTACGCCAACCAAGCTCTTTCACGTCTCGCCGAGGAGCTGAGCATTCCGGTTATCGCTTCGGGAGGAGCCGGAAGCAAAGAGCATTTCCGAGACACTTTCATCGAAGGAAAAAGCGATGCCGCATTGGCTGCCAGCGTCTTTCATTTCGGAGAGATTTCCATCCCGGAACTGAAAATGTGGCTAAAGTCGGAAGGCATTAACGTTAGAATTTAAAAAAGACATATCAAACACCTATTATATATATGGAAATAGATTTCGACAAGATGGACGGCCTCGTACCGGCTGTCATCCAGGACGCCGAGACTAAAAACGTCTTGATGCTGGGATTCATGAACCGTGAAGCCTATGACAAGACGCTGGAAACCGGAAAGGTAACATTCTTCAGCCGCAGTAAAAACCGGCTATGGACCAAAGGTGAGACCAGTGGAAACTTTTTGCATGTCGTTTCCATCAAAAACGACTGCGACCATGATACGCTACTCATTCGGGTACATCCCGAAGGCCCGGTGTGCCATACCGGCACCGATACTTGCTGGGGAGAGAAAAATGAAGCCAATCCTTTGACGTTCCTTAGCGAGTTACAGGATTTTATCGAAACCAGACATAAGGAAATGCCCGAAGGGTCATACACTACGAGTTTGTTTAAGGACGGTATCAACCGTATGGCACAGAAAGTGGGCGAAGAAGCCTTGGAAGCTGTCATAGAAGCCGTTAACGGCACAGACGAACGCCTCATTTATGAAGGTTCGGACATGCTGTACCATCTCATCGTCCTGCTTACCTCCAAAGGATTACGTATAGAGCAGATGGCAGCAGAATTACAGGTACGCCACAAGCCGGGGTGGAAAAAACATTAATCTCCTAAAAGAAACATATATGCGCATCGAATATCAAAATGTGGATATCGCCCAAGAAGAACATGTCATTCTGAAAGGCGTGAATTTCCAGGCGGAAGCCGGGGAATTCGTTTACCTGATCGGTAAAGTGGGTACCGGTAAAAGTTCCCTGCTGAAGACGTTCTATGGCGAACTGGATGTGCATACGGGAAGTGCGCGTGTGCTCGATCGCGAAATGACCAAAATCAAACGCAGGCACATCCCGGCACTACGCAAACGGCTGGGTATCGTATTTCAGGATTTCCAGTTGCTCAACGACCGTACCGTACGGGCCAATCTGGATTTCGTACTCAAAGCGACCGGATGGAAAAAGAAGAAGGAACGGAACACACGCATTCATGAAGTGCTTGAACAAGTGGGCATGACGGCCAAAGCCGACCAAATGCCCTATCAGTTGTCGGGTGGAGAACAGCAATGCGTGTGTATCGCAAGAGCCATCCTGAACCGTCCGGACATTATCCTGGCCGACGAAGCGACCGGAAATTTAGACAAAGAGAACGGTCGTCGGGCCGCCGCAATATTGTACGACATCAGCAAAGCGGGTACCACCGTCGTGCTGAGCACGCACAACGAAGAACTGATATCCGAATTTCCGGGCGTAGTCTATCGTTGCGGAGAAGGACGTTTGCAGGAATGCACAGACGCCTACACTCCCCTGCTGGCTCCTGACGCCATCGAATCGAAAAGCATTGAAGAAAATATAAATGAGAATAACTAAAACCCAATATTCGATATGAAAGTAATGAAGTTCGGCGGAACATCTGTGGGTTCCGCACAAAGGATGAAAGATGTATGTCGGTTGATTACGCAGGACGGTACGCCCAACATGATTGTGCTTTCCGCCATGTCCGGTACAACGAATACGTTAGTCGAAATATCCGATTACCTTTATAAAAAGAATCCGGAAGGTGCAAACAACGTCATCAATCAGTTGGAACAAAAATACCGCCAGCACGTAGATGAATTGTATGCCACGGAAGAATACAAACAGAAAACATTAGACTTTTTGAAAGACGAGTTCGACTATTTGAGAAGTTTCACTAAAATCCTGTTCACTTCGTTCGAAGAGAAGGTCGTCTTGGCCCAAGGAGAGGTCATCAGTACCAACATGGTGACGAATTACTTAAAGGAATGTGGTGTAAAGACTATCCTGTTGTCGGCACTCGACTTTATGCGTACGGACAAAAATTCCGAACCGGATTTCAATTACATCAAAGAGAAGATCAACGAATTGTTGGCAGCCAACCCCGGATACCAGATTTACATCACACAAGGCTTCATCTGCCGTAACGCATACGGCGAGGTGGACAACTTGCAACGCGGCGGTTCGGACTATACGGCCTGTCTCATCGGAGCAGCGATAAAGAGTGAGGAAATCCAGATATGGACGGATATCGACGGCATGCACAACAACGACCCGCGCATCGTAGACAAAACGAAGCCCGTGCGTCAACTTCATTTCGAAGAAGCGGCGGAATTGGCTTATTTCGGAGCCAAAATCCTGCATCCGACCTGCATCCAACCGGCTAAATTCGCCGGAGTACCCGTCCGCCTGCTAAACACCATGGACCCGTCGGCTCCCGGAACGATAATCAACAACGAGTTCCAGGAAGGAAAAATCAAAGCCGTCGCGGCCAAAGACAACATCATCTCCATACAAGTACACTCCAGCCGTATGCTGCTGGCCTACGGTTTCTTACGCAAAGTGTTCGAAATCTTCGAAAGCTACAAAACGAGCATCGACATGGTAAGCACCTCGGAAGTTGGTGTGTCCGTTACGATCGACAACAAGTCGTATCTGAAAGACATCGTGGCCGACCTGATGAAATACGGAACGGTGACCGTCAAAGAGAATATGTGTATCATCTGTGTAGTAGGCGACCTTTCACGAGACAACGTCGGTTTTGAAAGTCAGGCTGCAAAAGCGTTGAAAGACATCCCCGTACAAATGATTTCATACGGTGGAAGCAATCATAATATCTCATTCCTGATTAACGAAGAAGACAAGAAAAGTGCACTTCAGGCGCTCAGCGACACGTTGTTCAACAATTAATATGAGGATATGAAAGGCTCATTTCCGATAGAAAAATTCAATACGGTAAGAACACCGTTCTATTATTATGACACGGAGTTGCTCCGTAAAACACTGGATACCATCAAGGCAGAAACGGGCAAAAACGATAATTATCATGTACATTATGCCGTAAAAGCCAATGCCAACCGCAAACTGCTGCGCATCATCAGTGCGGCTGGATTCGGAGCCGACTGCGTAAGCGGCGGAGAAATCAAAGCCTGTCTGGACGCCGGATTCCCGGCGGAGAAAATCGTGTTTGCCGGCGTAGGAAAAAGCGACTGGGAAATCAACGTAGGCCTGGACGCCGGTATAGCCTACTTCAACGTGGAAAGCATACCGGAATTGGAAGTCATCAACCAGTTGGCTGGCGAAAAAGACAAAATCGCCCGCGTCTCATTCCGTATCAATCCGGACGTAGGAGCACATACCCATGCCAATATCACGACCGGACTGGCCGAAAACAAATTCGGCATAGCCATGGCCGACATGGAGAAAGTCATAGAAATCGCCGCATCATTAAAACATGTGGAGTTCGTCGGGCTGCATTTCCATATCGGTTCACAGATACTTGAAATGGGAGATTTCGTGGCATTGTGCAACCGCGTCAACGAACTACAAGCCCAGTTGGAACGTCATCACATTACGGTGAAGAACATCAACGTGGGTGGCGGATTGGGCATCGACTACCAACATCCGAACGAAGTGCCGGTTCCCCATTTTGCAGACTATTTCCAAACCTACCGCAAGCATCTGAATCTGCGACCAGACCAACAGCTCCATTTCGAACTGGGACGGGCCGTCGTGGGCCAGTGTGGCAGCCTGATTACACGTGTACTCTATGTCAAACAAGCCACATACAAGCAGTTTGCCATCGTGGACGCAGGCATGACAGACCTCATCCGCCCTGCCCTCTATCAGGCTTTCCATTCCATTGAGAACCTGAGCAGCGACGAGCGCAAGGAAACCTACGACGTTGTAGGCCCTATCTGCGAGTCGAGCGATGTATTTGTCAAGGCATTCGACCTCAACCGTTGCCATCGCGGCGACCTTTTGGCTCTGCGTTCGGCCGGGGCTTACGGTGAAATCATGGCTTCAAGATATAACTGCCGCGAATTGCCGGTCGGATATACTACTGAAGATTTCGTATAATGTACCCACTCATAACTTTCCTTTTGGAAAATGCTGCCTACGCCGGTTTCGCACTGACGTGGGCAGCACATTTCTGTACCACCCGTTCCTATAAACAGACGGCACGCATAGTAAGACAGCAAGAAACGGAGACACAAACCTCGGACAGCCGTCCGAAAGAGGCCATTTCCGTCATCATCGCCACGCACAACCAAGCCGACGCGTTACGCCGCAACCTTCCCCGGATACTGGAACAGGAATACGAGCGTTTCGAAGTTATCGTGGTGAATGACGCATCGACCGACGACACGGAAGACGTACTGAAAACCCTGGAACTGAAATACGCCAACCTGCATCATACCTTCACCCCGTCCGGTGCACGCCATATCAGCCATAAACGCCTGTCGCTGACCATCGGTATCAAGGCCGCCCAATACGAATGGCTGCTGCTGACCGAGCCGGACAGCCGTCCGTGTTCTCCTCATTGGCTTTCCACTATGGCCGGACATTTCCACGACGGCGTACAAATCGTATTGGGATATGCCAACTATATGCCGGACAAGCGCCTGCTTTCCCGTAAAGCCATTTTCTTCAACCTCTTCCACCAAATGCAATACCTGCCTTGGGCCACTCGGCATAAGGCCTACCGTTGCAACCCGGCCAATATAGCCTATCGCAAAAGTCTGTTCATGGCTCATAAAGGATTTGCCGACGACATCAACCTTATCGGCGGAGTGACGGAACTGCTGGTCAACCGCCACAGCCGTATCGGAAATACCGCCGTCTCCCTCCATCCGGACAGTAAAGTGGAGTGTGAGAACATGACGTCCGGAAAACAATGGAGGCTCAAGCGCACTTTTTATATGGAAACCCGGCGACATTTCAAGAAAACATGGCGTTATCGACTGACATTCAACTTGAAACAAACCGTCGTACCTTTATTCTATTGCGCCACGGCCCTGTCCCTCGGATGGAGCGTATGGCGGCAGCAATGGGCAGCCACGGCCATCATATCCCTGTTGTTCGTCCTCCTCTGCGTATGCAAAACCGTATGGTTCAACCGTTCGGCACGTGCGTTGGGAGAACGTCCCTACCGCCTGTCTTTCCTCTGGTACGAAATGCGGCTGCTCGGATGGCACGCTTGTTCGTGGATGGACTACCGGACCGCTCCACGCACACGGTTCTACCGCAAAGCTTTCTGAAACAGAGCAGGGAAATCGTTTGCACATAAGCCTGATAAATCGTAACTTTGCGGCCTAAAATCACGACTTATGCAAGCATCCGATCAGGCTATCACGTACGGCAGGCACATCCGTGCCTTGGCCATATTAGGCATTCCCATCATTGTAGGGCAGTTAGGTACCATCATACAAGGACTGGCTGACACCATCATGGTGGGTCATTTCAGTGCACACTCATTGGCCGCCGCAGGCTTTGTCAACAACATCATGGTGTTGGTGTTGATTTTTGCCTTGGGTTATTCTTACGCCATCACTCCGGTCATAGGCCCCATGCACGCCCGGGGAGAATTCGAGAATGCCGGCAAGGCATTGAAAGCCGGACTTCAAGTCAACGGCGCATTGGGCATGGTGCTGTTCCTGCTGATGGGGACGCTCTACTTTTTCTTGGGGCACATGGGACAGCCCGAAGAGCTTCTCCCCGAAATCCGGCCGTACTACATCGTCGTCGTGCTTTCCATACCCATCCAATCCCTTTTCAACGCTTTCAAACAGTTCTTCGACAGCATCGGCAACACCCGTACGCCGATGTGGATCATGATCAGTGCCAACCTGTTCAACATCGTGGGAAACTACCTGTTGATTTACGGCATAGGCCCTTTCCCGCAACTCGGACTGTTGGGTGCCGGCATCTCTACCACCCTGTCGCGCATCCTTATGTTGGTTGTCATTTACGGCATATTCATCTCGAACGAAAAGTATAAAAAATATCACTCCGGCTTCCAAGCCAAAGGCGAAACCACCGACATGCGCCGCATGCTGCATAAACTGGGCCGGCCGCTCGGCCTGCAAATGGGTATGGAGACAGCCTCATTTTCTTTGTGCGCCGTAATGCAAGGTTGGATTGGTGCCGATCCCCTCGCCGCCCATCAAATCATGACGAGCGTCGGTTCTACCTGCTTCATGGTTTATTATGGCATCGGGGCAGCCGTAGCCATACGAGTCAGCCATTTCCACGGAGTAAACGACATCAGGAACGTGCGCCGCAGTTCCCTCACCGGTTACCTGATGATTCTGGCTATCGGACTGACATTGGCCATTACCATCAGTACTTTCATTACCGACATCTGCGCTTTCTTCACCGACGACACGAACATACGGCATATCGTCGTCAGTCTGGTCATCCCGTTCGTATTATATCAATTCGGCGACGGCCTGCAAATCAATTTCGCCAATTCACTACGAGGCATTGCCGACGTACGCCCGCTCATGCGTTACGCGTTCCTGTGCTACATTGTCATTTCTCTGCCGCTGAGCTATCTGCTGGGCTTCACATTCCATGGAGGACCGGCCGGAATATGGATGGCTTTCCCTGTGGCATTGACGTTGGCCGGGGCACTCTTCTGCCGCCGTTTCCTCCGTAAAACACGTACGGTGGCCGCCGGATGAAAAACTACCGCATCGGACAAAATATACTCCCGACGGAATGGCATTTCGTAAAATCTGCCAAAATGGCAGTCTGAATCCTTACAAGAATCCCGTATTTCCACCCTTTCGGCTCACCGGACGGAAATACGGGATTCTCATGAAAGAATACTTTGACATAAAGAAAGCATTCGACACTTCCCTCGGACAAACCGACACGAAACCGAAGCCTCTATCCTTATGGCAAGAGACAAACGGTCAGCAAAAAGCAAAAATCACTTTCTTCAGGCAAAGAAATCTCGCATGGAAAAAAGAAGCAAATAGAAAAAACAAAACTGAAAAACGAGGCTTTCCTTCCCGTCACAGCCCGTTTTTATGCCATTTGAGGCGCCCCCGAAAATCAATCTCAGCCAAACAAAAAATCGCTTTCAGCCGAACGATTTTTCGTTTGGCGCAGAAAAGCGGAGATACTTACGCCGGAAAACAGCATAAAAACCGTATAAAAATTCATTTCGAAGCATTTTTTCTTTCCAGAATAACCTTTTTCCCGTTTTTTTAGCGCCTAAGAACAATAAAAGTCTGCCATTTTGGCAGACTTTAAACATCCTTTTATAAAATCCTGTCGCTAATCACTCCCCTTCCACATCCACCACCAAGCCGTCGTAAGCCATCCGTACGCCTTCGGGCAGGCGGGCATCCTCCACGGCATGCAAATCGATATGGTGCCCCATGTGGATGAGGTAAGTGCGCGGCACACATAAGCGGCGGGCAAACGCACAAGCCTCCTCTATCGTCTGATGGGAATAATGAGGCTCGTGGCGAAGACCGTTCAGGATGAGCAAATCCACCCCTTGAAGGTAATCCAACTCGCTGTCCGCTATCGTTTTCATGTCCGTAATGTAAGCCATGCGCCCCACACGGTAGCCCAATATGGGCAGCCGGGCGTGCATCACTTCTATGGGAGTGACCTGCAATTCCCCCACCCGGAACGCTTCGTGCGGACGGACGGCATGAAGCCGGAGCTGGGGTACGCCGGGATATTTATGCTCCACAAAACAATAAGGCAGGCTCTGGCGCAACTGCCCGCCCGTACGCTCCGACGCATAAAGCTGCACGTCGCCGAACACGCCGAAAGGGCGCAAGTCGTCTATCCCTCCCACATGGTCGTAATGTTCGTGGGTAAGCAACACGGCGTCTATACGACGGAAATCCAACGGCAGGATTTGTTGGCGGAAGTCCGGGCCGCAGTCCAACAGGATTCTCGTCTGCTCCGTCTCCACCAATACGGAAGTCCGCAAACGTTTGTCACGGGCGTCCGTACTGCGGCACACCTTGCACGAGCAACCGATTTGCGGCACTCCCGTACTCGTCCCCGTACCCAAAAACGTGATTTTCATGCGCATCCTCCTATAATGTTTACTTCCGGACTGATGGAAATACCGAAGCGGGACAGCACGTCCGCACGCACGGCTTCGCACAACGCCAGAATGTCGCGCCCCGTCGCGCTGCCCTTGTTCACCAACACCAATGCCTGCCGGTCGTGCACCGCCGCCCGTCCGAGCGACCGCCCCTTCCAACCGCACCGCTCGATGAGCCATCCGGCCGGTATCTTCACCCGTTTCGCGTCCACCTCATAATGGGGCACGTCGGGATAATCCCCTTTTATCGCCTCATAGACTTCACGCGAAACCACGGGATTCATGAAAAAACTGCCGGCATTCCCCTGTACCTTCGGGTCCGGAAGCTTGGCCTTGCGTATGGCAATCACCACACGGCGCAAATCCTGTGCCGTGACCTTCTCCGGACGAATGCCCTCGGCACTCAAAGCCTCACGTATCCCCCCATAATCCAGGTTCGGGCGAAACGTGGCCGACAACCGGAAATGCACGTGCGTCACCGCGTAACGTCCGCGCCACTCTTCCTTAAAGATACTTTTCCGATAAGCGTAACCGCATGCCGAAACATCGAACATCCGAACTTCGCCGTCCTGTAAGCCGACGGTCTCCACCGCCGTAATCACATCTTTGACTTCCGCCCCGTATGCACCGATATTCTGCACGGCAGAGGCTCCCACTTCGCCCGGTATGAACGAAAGATTCTCCAGACCGTAGAACCCATGCTCCACGCAATAGGCCACCAAATCGTCCCACACGACGGCCGCCCCCACACGAAGCCGTATCCCGTCCGGCTGTTCCTCACACTCGATTCCACCGATGGCGGAATGCAACACCACGCCCTTGAAATCGGACAGGAACAAAAGGTTGCTCCCTCCGCCGATATGCAACACCGGCACGTCGGGACAGTCCGCCCGCAGGCGGCGCACGACTTGCCGCAGGTCTTCTACGCTGTCGTATGCGACAAAACGGTCTGCATACGCTTCGATGCCGAATGTGTTATGAGAAAGTAACGGATAATTATATTCTATTCTTGCCATAAAGCGGTTTAATTTTCGTACGAAACCAGTTTCCACTCCCCATCTTTCTTTCTGAAGTCGAGGATGTCCATCAGTCCATTAGAGATTCCGGCCTTCACCAGAATCATACCATCCGGATTGTCATACGTCTGGCCGTAACGGATATTGGTAATGACCCCATCCGGCAACTGGGGTTTGAAGGCATCCCACTGGTCGTGATCCAACGTGCCCTCTATCGTATTGAAATCATCATCGGGGTCTGTCGTGACGTAGCGCAAAGGATTCGACACGCTTCTTTGCTGAAAGGCGGCATCCGACACAAATCTCCTGTAGAAATCCATGAACTTATCCAAGGGTTCGGCGCCCGTGAAATCACGTATGCTCTCCTGCGTCAACCGCCATTCCCCTTTCAGCCGTTGGAAACGACACGTCTTGACCAACCGTTTTTCCAAATGGATTTGTTCTACATCCACCCGGTTCAGATCCGTACGTTTCTCCAGTTCCATCTGTTCTTCATCATTATAAAATACGGTATAATAATCCTGGTTCATGAAAAGCGATTCGTATTTCCACTGCTTCTCCGTGAGCCACGCCGTATCTCCCCGTACAATCGAAAGCAATGGAAATTCGACACGTTCGAGCTGGACTTTTTTAAGACGGGCAAACTCAAAAATAAAATCATCAAAAAGTTCATCAGCCCTTTTAGGCAATTCCTCGTCCGACGACCCGGATGAGAAAATAAGTGAATCTGGCGAATCAAACAATGAGTCGATAACCGAGTCGTCTGCATAGTCTACTTCCGAGACCGCCTTTTTTCGGTCGCATGCCGTCAGCACAGCCGACAACACCACGCACCACACAAAATTTTTTCTCATACCAACACAGGATAAAATCCTCTTTAAAAAACATGCAAAAGTACACTTTTATTTTCAATACCGGCAAGTTTTTAGGGATAAATGATTACCTTTGCAGAGTTTTTTAAAGCGAACAATATCTTAGAAGATTATGATAGCAAAAATCCAAGAACTTCTGGAAGAAGTCGAGAAACTGAAAGCCTCAAATCTTGAAGAAGTAGAAGCGTTGCGCATCAAATACTTGAGCAAGAAAGGAAGTCTGAACGCCCTGATGGCGGACTTCAGAAATGTCCCTGCCGAAATGAAGAAAGAGGTGGGAATGAAACTGAACGACCTGAAGGCCAAAGCCCAGGAAAAAATTGCGGCTTTGAAGGAGGCTGTGGACACGCAAGACTGCGGCACCGACGAATTGGACCTGACCCGCACGGCTTACCCCGTCTCGTTAGGTACGCGCCATCCGCTCACCATCGTGAAGAATGAGATTGTGGATATCTTTTCGCGCCTCGGTTTCACACTGGCCGAAGGACCTGAAATCGAGGATGACTGGCACGTGTATTCGTCGATGAACTTCGCCGACGACCACCCTGCCCGGGACATGCAAGACACCTTCTTCGTAGAGGCTCGTCCGGACATCGTGCTCCGTTCGCACACGTCCTCCGTACAGGCCCGTGTCATGGAAAGCCAGCAGCCTCCCATCCGCGTGGTTTGTCCGGGACGCGTGTACCGCAATGAGGCTATTTCAGCCCGTGCACACTGTTTCTTCCACCAAGTAGAAGGACTGTATATCGACAAAAACGTCTCATTCACCGATTTAAAACAAGTCTTGTTACTCTTCGCACAGGAAATGTTCGGCAAAGGCACGAAAATACGTCTCCGTCCGTCTTATTTCCCCTTCACGGAACCGTCTGCCGAAATGGACATCAGTTGCAACATCTGCGGCGGAGAGGGTTGTTCCTTCTGCAAGCATACCGGATGGGTGGAAATTCTCGGATGCGGCATGGTAGACCCGGCCGTACTCGAAGCCAACGGCATAGACAGCAGCGTCTATACAGGATATGCTTTCGGCATGGGTATCGAACGTATCACCAATCTGAAATACCAGGTGAAGGATTTGCGCATGTTCTCTGAAAACGACACCCGTTTCCTGGAAGAGTTCAAGTCCGCCAACTAAAGCCACGTGGGAGACAGATTAGTCACACGCAGCTTCATTTGTATACTTGCAGCCAATTTCCTGCTTTATTTCGGATTTTGGCTGCTTGTTCCTGTTTTGCCTTTCTATCTGAAAGAAACTTTCTCTTGCGGAGAGGCGGCCGTCGGTACCATCCTAAGTTGCTACACCGTGTCGGCCTTGTGTACGCGCCCCTTCATGGGATATCTGTACGACGGATTTGCCCGCAAACCCATCTACATCATGGCCTATCTGCTGTTTACGGCCATTTTTGCCGGTTATGTCCTGACAAGCCTGCTGGCCGTATTCATCCTCTTGCGTGCCGTCCACGGCGTGGCATTCGGCACGGTTACCGTAGGCGGCAACACGTTGGTCATCGACATCACGCCTTCCAATCGCCGGGGAGAAGCCCTCGGATATTACGGACTCACCAACAACGTGGCCATGAGCATCGGACCGATGACGGGCCTGTTCCTGCATGATTCCCATTTAAGCTATGAACATATTTTCAGCATCGGACTGCTTACCTGTGTCCTTGGTTTTCTGGCAGCCGTTTCCGTCAAAGCGCCGCGGAAGGTTCCGGTCAAACGTCCGCCGGTTTCGCTCGACCGCTTCATCCTGCTGAAAGGCATTCCCGCCGGCATCGCCTTGCTCCTGCTTTCCATTCCCTATGGGGCGACAACCAATTATGTGGCCGTTTATGCCCGCGAAATAGGGCTTCAGGTACCCACCGGTTTCTTTTTCACCCTCATGGCTGTGGGGATGGGTATCAGCCGTATCTTTGCCGGAAAGTTCGTAGACCGCGGATACATCACCCAGACTATTTCGTATGGTTTTTATGTAGTCATTGCGGCATTCTTCCTGCTCTCCTGCTGCTCTACGGTCATTGCTTACAGCGAAGCATGGTGTTCTTTCATATTCTATCTCGTACCCTTCATGCTGGGCATCGGCTTCGGTGTGATGTTCCCGGCCTACAACACACTGTATGTCAACCTCGCCCCTAACAACCAGCGAGGAACCGCCACCAGTACTTATCTGACTTCATGGGATATAGGTATCGGTCTGGGCATTTCCACGGGCGGTTACATCGCACAACAATATGCCTTCGACGCCGTCTATCTGTTCGGCAGCATACTTTGCGTGGCTTCCATGCTGTTTTTCAACCTTTACGTCAGCCCTCATTACCATCGCAATAAAGTACGTTGAAACCGGTTTTTCCCTATTTTCATGCCATTTTGTCAGCAATCACTGTCATTCCTGTCGTCTTTGTAACCATAAAGCAACAAACGGGATATAATTTCTTGATATACGTCAATTATTTCCTCTTATTCTTCAAATATAGGAGGCAAACTCTTGACCTGCGGCCTTTTTGGTTATAACTTTGTAGTGTCATAAGAAGAAAAAAGGTTATTAGAAAGATTAAAAGAACTCTCTGAGGTAGAGGTTTTGAAAGGTAAAAAAGATTGTTTAATTAAAAAGGTAAAAAGATTATGATGACAATGGGTATTATGCTGTTTGCCGTAATACTTATGGCAGCAGTACTTTTGGTACTTTTCGCTGTAGTAATGTTGGCGGGTATGCACAAAGAATCCAAGTTAAACCGGGACTTCTTTATGTCCAGCACGTCCATGCAATTCGGCAAGGGCGGTTTCCAAACCGGAACAGCCTGCTAAGTGCCACTAAAAAAGAAAATGTAGAAAAAGCAAATCTCGATTAAAAGCAAAGAAACGGGTTACAGGCGGATGAGGATACAGGTTCTTCATTCGCCTGTAATCAGTTTTATCCCTCCCGTCCTTCCACTTTTCTATAAAAACACACTCCGGATTTTATTTTAAATTCGTATTTTTGTCCTGTCATTATCAAACAGCAAAAACAAATGGAAATAGGATTGACACACACCAGTACACTCACCGTCGAAAACAAACATCTGGCTATCCAGGCAGGTAGCGGAGACTTGGAAGTCCTGGCCACGCCCGTTATGATGGCCTTAATGGAGAATGCGGCCATGCTGGCTGTAAAAGAGGCTTTGGACGAAGGTATGACAACCGTAGGAGGACATATCAGTTCCTCTCACCTCAAACCTACGGCTTTGGGCAAGACCATTACGGCCACGGCCGTACTAACCGGAATTGAAGGACGTAAACTGACTTTCAAGGTCATAGCCGAAGATGAAACAGGAACCATCGGAGAAGGAGAACATCTTCGCTTTATAGTAGACCGCAAGAAATTCATGGCCAAATTGCAAGGATAAGGCAAACGTTCCGAACCGTACAGACGGACGAAACACACGTTTCTCTTTGACATAAAATAAAAGCGCAGAAGTCCTTTCCCGAACTTCTGCGCTTTGCTTTCCGAACAAATTAAAATCACTTGCTGACTTGCATGAGAGAATCTACATTTACAGTTCTCACACATTTCGGAATCTTCTTATAAACTTGTACGCTGTCACTCCGGACATCGGCACCGTTACGATAAGAATAGCCCGCACTCCAATATCCATAATCATTCCAATAACGCTCATAGTTACGCAACGTAAACCATGTGGACGAATACACCCCATCCATATAGCCCTCGAAATAATCGGGAGACAAACTGTAATCACGGATATTGCAATCAAGTTCCGGATTATCGAAACGCAGGTAAATAATGCCGTCTCTTACCGTCCAAGTAAAGTAATGCTCGACAATTTCCACCCGACCCCGCCAGCCGTAATAGTAATCCGTTTCGTAACCATAGCCTTGGGTGTAACCTCCATAGTCCTGAGGAATAAATTCCAAGTCGGAACCAATGGCCGGCTGACCGTCCACCATCATTCCTAAATTACCGAACCAACGTCCTGAAAGCATGTATCCCCGGTAATCATCGTCTTCTTCGCACCCGCTGAACACTGCTACCAAGCAGCAGACCATAAGGAATTTGCAATATTTGAACCATCTCATAATTATGCTTGTTTAAATGTTTATAATGCAAATATACATATAAGTCTCTTTATTATGCAAAGAAAAACCCGACGGGAAGATAGGGAAAATCCTATTTACTCTCCTAAAGCACCGATAATTTCACGTACACTGCGACAACCGTGCCGTTCCAGATATTCATCTATCCCTCGGGCTACCTTTACCGTTACAGCCGGATCTATGAAATTAGCCGTTCCGATTTCTATGGCCGAAGCTCCCGCCAAAAGAAATTCTATGGCATCACGCGCATTCATGATTCCCCCTAAACCTACTACGGGTATCTTCACCGCTTGGGCTACCTGCCATACCATACGTAAAGCCACGGGCTTCACAGCCGGACCACTCAGCCCCCCGGTGGCTATGGACAATACCGGGCGGCGTTTTTCGATGTCGATAGCCATTCCCATCAACGTATTGATAAGACTCACGGAATCCGCTCCGGCGTCTTCCACACTACGAGCTATGTCTGCCACATTCGTCACATTCGGAGACAGTTTGACAATCAAAGTCTTGTCATACGCCTTACGCACGGCTTTTACCACAGCCGAAGCCCCTTCGGCTGTCACGCCGAAAGCCATCCCCCCTTGCTTCACGTTCGGACAGGATATGTTCAGTTCTATGGCCGGAATGCGCTCCAGTTCGTTAATGCGTGCGGCACACTCCGCATAGTCCTCGCAACACGAGCCGGAGACATTCACGATCATGTTCGTACGGATGTCTTTAATTTGGGGATAAATATGCTCGCAAAAATAATCCACGCCCTTGTTTTGCAGCCCCACACAGTTCAACATCCCTTGAGGCGTCTCTGCCATGCGGGGATAAGGATTACCTTCACGAGGCTTCAATGTCGTACCTTTCACAATGATTCCGCCGATATCTTCCAAGTTCACAAAGTCTGCGAACTCAAGACCGTACCCGAAAGTGCCGGAAGCGGTCATTACGGGATTTTTCAGTTGTAACTTCCCTATATTTACACTTAAATCTGCCATAACAATCTATTCGTATTGAAAACGGGTCCCTCTTTACACACACACAAATGCCCTTCCGTAGTATTCTCTACGCAACACAGACAGGCACCCACTCCACAAGCCATCATATTCTCCAACGAAACTTCGCACGGTATGCCTTTTGACTTTGCATATCGCGCTACGGCCATCATCATCGGTTTGGGGCCGCAGGTGGCTATACGGTCAAAATGTTCACGTTGCCACACGGAATGCTGCGTTACAAAACCTTTCTCTCCCTCGGAAGCGTCCTCGGTCGTGATATACACATCACCCAATGCCCTGAACATGTCCAACTGCATCAAGTCTCCCGCCGAACGGCCGCCCAATAAGAAAGCAGGCCGACAGCCAAGCTTCACCATCTCTTTTCCCATGAAAAGCAATGGAGCCGTACCGACACCACCTCCTACCAACAGCACTTTCTCATCACCGGATGAAGGCATCGTAAAACCGTTCCCTAAGGGCATAACCACATTGAGTTTGTCTCCTACTTCCAGAGATCCCAAGTTACGGGTTCCGTCTCCTATTTCATGAATCAGAAACCAAACCTCATTTTTCTCTTCATCTACGTAATTGACAGAAATAGGACGCCGTAAAAAGGTCGTTTCCGAACCGTCTACCTTCAACTCGGCAAACTGGCCGGGATACATCTTCGGCAGAGGTTGCTCATGCGTAAGCTTCAACAACGCATATCCTGCCCGTAAATGCTCATTAGCCGTCAGCGTCAAATCCAAAATATATTTTTTCATCTTATAAAATAGGTATATTCCAAATGGTATATCAAACTCCTGCAAAGATAGTGAAAGGTGAGTGCAGAGACAAATGAAAACGAAGTTTTCTCATTTGGCTTTGCCGAACCGAATCCTATCTTCGCGACAGCAAAGATAACGCAAGGTGAGTGCAGAGACAAATGAAAACGAAGTTTTCTCGTTTGGCTTTGCCGAACCGAATCCCATCTTCGCGATAGCAAAGATAGGCAAGATGAATGCTGAAACAGATGAAAAACAAGGATAGAAATGTGTATTTTATCCTAAAAGCAGAAGCCGTAACAAAGAAATAGCTATAAAATTGTCCTGATTCTTCTTTTCAATCAACTAAAAACTTCAAAAGTTCCATCATCGAAGAAAATTCTTATCTCCGTAATCTTACGTTGAGGTTTGTCTACATACTTTACCACCTCTCGCACCACGGGAATTTGCCGATTCTGGTCATCCACGTCTTTAATATCTTCCATTCGTGCCCATGCGGCATAATGTTCAGGATCTGAAATGTCGAAGAGCATAGGTTCCCCCTTCGTATCTATAGGAGCTTTTTCCGCATCGCTTCCAATCGTACTTTCCCCTCCGTCGACACCATCTTTAGTTTCATCCGAAACAGTTGTATACATGTCACCTTCCCCAAACATCAACCAATTTATATTGATATCAGGAAAACGACGGTGAATCGCACTCACATGATTGTTCGTCGGGTTGGTTTTACCATTGAAGATATTTGACAGGGATGCGGGAGACACCTCAATAGCTTTGGCAAACTCTTGTTGAGTCATGTTTTCCCTTCTCATGATTTGCAATATTCGTTCCTTCATCATTTTTTCTATTGCCCTTTGTTTTTCTCTCTCAACAAAGGCGTTCTTTACGTTTACAAAGGTAAAAACAATAATTGAAACAAGCAATAAACATAAACCATAAAATTAAATTCACTTCTATAAATATTTGAAAACAGAAATATTTATCTTTATAAACCCTATAAGGATATTCTTGATATTTATAAACATGAAAGCCCATTTTCTCATTCATCTGATTTATAGAAAACCTTCATTTACATGAACTAAAAAACTGGCTACTCATAGCTTATTACACATATATTGTGGCACGACATACAGATTCAGAATCTCTATGCATAAAATGCCGTCATCTATTATAATACCCTCACAACAAACACACATAATCAAATGGTTTACAATAAAATAAATGACTAATCATCTTAATGAATAAACATACATTTATAAAATAAAAACCCAGATTACACTTATATAAATATCTGTTATTTCCAATATAAATTCAGGATTTACTATTATAAATCCGTATACAAACTATAAAAACATAAATCATAAATGCAAAACCAATAAATTAAATTCACATTCATGAATACTAATAAAACATAATATAAATCACCGGAAAATGAAAAAAGGCTCTTTTTTTCAATACTAAAAAATTCCGACCCGATGGCAAGGACGGGCCGGAATTTTAAAATCTCAGGAAGCGAAAAACGAGCTAACCTCCTATAATCAAATACTATAACTTACTTTTTAACAGTTTCGGAAAAGCTTCAAATAAATTAAAAACAGCCGTTTTAGTGCAAAATAAAGTAGGCTAACTCCTTCAAAAGATCGCCGGGAGTGGCGATTGTATTACCCAAACCTTTCGATTTAGCGTCCGTTTCACGTAGTTTCCCAATTATCTGCATCACTTTCACCCCCGAATACTTTTGCATGGCGGGAAGTATATTCCGCGCCACCTGCCAACGAGGTTGCTCTACCCAATCGGCTATCCCCTCTTCCGTACGTTGCGGCGCATAATAGGCAACCATCAGGTTGCTGAAAAAACCGAACATGACGGAAAGCGTAAGCTGCAAAGAAAAGTTTTTAGGATTGTCGTTAAAATATTTCACGATACGGTTTACTTTAAGTACATCCTTGGCAACCAACGCAGACACCAATTCAAAGTTGTTAAAATCCTTGCTTATACCGACATGCTGCTCCACAAAGGCAGCACCGATACGCGTCTCCCCTTCCGGCAAAGCCAACATCAGCTTGTCCAACTCCCCCGAAAGGCGGGACAAGTCACTCCCCACAGACTCACAAACCATCATCACGGCATTTTGTTCCATCGCCACCCCCTTACGGCGCAAATAGGTCGTAACAAATCCCGGGAGCTGGCTATCATACAATTTTTTGGACTCAAACAAGACTCCTGTCTTCTGTATATCCGCCGCCAGCTTTTTCCTTTTATCCAAAACGCCATGTTTATGGCAAAAAATCAGTACCGTAGAGGGCTGCGGATGCTCCAGGTAAAAGGAAAGACGCTCTTTTCCGGGTAAACTCTGCGCCTCCCTCACCAAAACCACCTGCCGTTCCGCCATCATCGGGAAACGCTTTGCCGCATTGATGACTTCGTCGGCCGTCACATCCGTGCCATAACATACCGTGAGATTAAAATCCTTCTCTTCCTCCTTCAACACCGTGTCTACGATAAACTCACTCACCTTATCTATATAATAAGCCTCCTCGCCCATCAAATAATAAACGGGCGCGAAATTGCCCGCCCTTACGGAACGTACGATTTCATCATACGTCACCCCTTCTTTCTTCACTGCCATCTGCTTTTCTCTTTTGGATTACCAATCATATTTCAGGTGTTTCACTGTTTTCCGTTCCCCGATTATCAGTTTCAACGCCTCTATTCCTATCGTGACATGCTCCGGCGCAAAATTATGCGTCACTTCCCGGTCGCTCTCTGCCGTTTTTACCCCCTCGGGCATCATCGGATTGTCCGATACGAGCAGCAAAGCCCCGGTCGGGATGTGATTGGCGAAACCGCACGTGAACAGCGTAGCCGTCTCCATATCCACAGCCATGGCACGGGTGTCTTTCAGATACTCCTTGAACTTTTCATCATGCTCCCATATCCTACGGTTCGTAGTGTACACCGTGCCCGTCCAATAATCGCGATGGGCATCCCGTATGGCAGTCGACACCGCCCGCTGGAGCATGAAAGCCGGCAACGCAGGCACCTCGGGCGGATAATAATCGTTCGATGTCCCCTCTCCGCGGATTCCCGCCAAAGGAAGAATCAAGTCTCCCAGTTTCGTTTTAGAAGAGATTCCCCCACATTTTCCCAAGAACAGGCAGGCTTTCGGCCCGATTGCACTTAGCAAATCCATAATAATGGCCGCATTCGGGCTCCCCATTCCAAAGTTAATGATGGTGATATTCTCCGCCGTAGCCATCCGCATGTTCGCCCCATAACCGGGCTGAGGAAGCCTGAGCTGTTCACAGAATATATCTACGTAATTATTGAAATTGGTCAGCAAAATATACTCCCCGAAGTCGGACAAGGGATGTTGTGTATAGCGTGGCAACCAATTTTCCACGATTTCCGCTTTCGTTTTCATTGTTTTTGCGTATTTTTGTTTCCACTTTACCCCGCAAAAGACAGAGGGGTATTCCATGCAAAGTTAGCAAATGATTACGTTAAACCTTCCACAATATCCCATAAAAGTGACAAAGCAGGACGGCCGGACGGTCGTCTTCGATGAATTGCGCCGCAAATATGTGGCTCTCACCCCGGAGGAATGGGTGAGACAACATTTCGTGCATTACCTCGTCACCCACAAACATTACCCACCGGGCTTGGTGGCCAATGAAATCTCACTCACGTTGAACGGCACGGCCAAGCGTTGCGACACGGTGGTCTACGACCGGCAAGCCCGTCCGCGCGTCATTGTGGAATACAAAGCCCCACACATCGAAATCACCCAAAAGGTATTTGCCCAGATTTCGCGTTACAACATGGTGTTGCGCGTAGACTATCTCATCGTCTCCAACGGCCTGCAACATTATTGTTGCAGGATGGATTACGAAACGAACTCCTGCAAGTTCCTGCCGGACATTCCTGAATATGGAGAGATTTAAACATTAAACACACCCACAGGGCATCTACCGTTGCTTTGTCTTCGACAGTGATTAGAACTTGCGAGATTCTGAGTAGCCAAAGAATCAAAGCGTCAAGTAAACGCCTTCTTTATATATGCAGTCCCACGCTACTCCCACCTCCGACGAGGCTTCCGCATGGATACGCACGACAAATATACGGAAAATAATCCAACAATCTGGAATTTTCTTTCCCGGAAATTCAGTTATCCGGTTAAGATACTGTATTACAGCATTTTACAAACAACGAAAGAATACAAAATCATTCACCGCAGAACGGTAAATCAATCTCAGGCGAATGAAAAATCGTTCGCCTGAGATTGATTTTTCATTCGCCTGAGAGTAATTTTGCACGCTCCCGGAACCCGGATTCCAACCGGGAAACCATGCTTTTTGTTTTACACACTAAAAATATCTTCCTTTGCCCAAACCCGTTACGGCCCGGGAACAGACGCGCCCGTCATCTTAACTCCGCCCTTATCCGACTCAGGCTGACCGGCGTAATGCCTAAATAGGAGGCAAGGCATTCCAAAGGCAGACGGAGCAGCAGCTCCGGATTGTCGCGAAGCAATTTGCGGTAACGCTCTGAAGCCGTGGTGAACAACAAAGGAATAAGGCGTTCCTCGGTCTTCAACAATTCCTTCTCCGCAAACTTCCGCCCCCAGTTGGCAATGTGAATGTCTTCTTCAAACAAACGGTAGAGCTGTCCCCGTTCCAACATGTACAACACGGAATCTTCCATCAATTCTATGGTTTCATACCCTTTTTCATCGTTCACAAAACTTTTCATCGACATCAACGTGCTGCCTTCCGCACCTATCCAGAAAGTAACCTCTTTCCCATCTACGGGAAGATAAGCACGGGCTATGCCTTCGGACAAAAAGAACACATTACTTTCCACCTTCCCTGTTTCCGTCAACCGGAAACCTTTGGGACGGTCCACACGGGTAAGGCTCTCTTCCAGTTTCTCCAACGATGATTCCGGCAAGGAATGTATACGACTGATAATGGTACGAATATCCATAAACACGAACAACTGAAATTAAATCTTGGGTAAAGATAGGGAAAAACATGCGTTTCCTCCCACTTTACGGTCATTTCTTATCAAATGTAAAGTAGATTTCCGGATGCAAGCCTTACCTTTGCGCGTCTAATAAAAACATTTTTAAGATATGAACTGGATTGCATTGATTGGAGCCGGATTATGCGAAGTGGCTTTCACTTTTTGCATGGGCAGACTAAAAGGCGTTTCCGGCTGGGAGTTTTATTCGTGGCTGCTGGGTTTTCTCTGCTGCATGTCACTCAGCATGTATTTACTAATCAAGGCTATACAAACGATTCCAATAGGAACCGCCTACCCGATATGGACTGGTATAGGAGCGGCCGGGACGGTCTTGTTGGGCATTCTTTTCTTTCATGAGCCGGCTACGTTCTGGCGTCTTTTCTTTATCTCCACCCTGGTGATTTCCGTAGTAGGACTGAAAATGGTATGAGGGTTTGGAAACGGGAAGAAGGACGGCCGTATTAAAAAGCGCGCCTGCGACACGATTGTCGCAGGCGCGTTTGCAAATCTTTCCTGAATATGCCCAAGGACGATATACTTATTCCTCTGTAGCAGCGGCAGCCCGACGGCGACGCTTCGGCTTTTCTTCTACCGCCTTGCTTTCGATTTCCACTCCGGCCAATTCCGGGTCTATCATGATACGGCCGCAGTATTCGCATACGATAATCTTCTTGCGCATACGGATATCCAACTGACGCTGGGGCGGGATTTTATTGAAACAGCCACCGCAAGCATCGCGCTGCACGTAAACGATACCCAATCCGTTACGGCTGTTCTTACGGATACGCTTGAACGCCAACAATAAACGAGGTTCGATAGTAGCTTCCAGATTTTTGGCACTTTCGCGCAGCTTCTCTTCTTCCGACCGCGTTTCGGAAATAATATCGTCCAACTCGGATTTCTTCACGTCCAAATCCGCACGCCGGTCGTCCATCAGCTCCGTGCAATGGGCGATTTCCCCGTTCTTGTGTTCAATGGCACTGTAAGCCTCGCGGATGCGCTTCTCGTTCAGCTCCACGTCCAGGGTCTGGTATTCGATTTCTTTGCTCAAAGACTCGTACTCACGATTGTTACGCACATTGTCCAACTGCTGGCTATACTTTTCGATAGAGGCTTTGCTGGCTTCGATATTGGCTTTACGCGTGGCAATGTCCGCATTCAGTTCCCCTATCTCTCCATGTATTTTTTCAATACGGGTAGACAAGCCTTCTATCTCGTCCTCCAAGTCCTGTACTTCCAACGGAAGCTCTCCGCGCAACGTCTTGATTTTGTCGATTTCGGAAAGCATGGTCTGCAACTGGTACAGATTCTTCAACTTTTCTTCAATCGACAGGTCCGTCGCATCTTTCTTCATGTCTTTTGCCATAGTGCTTATTACAAATATTTTATGGGATTTGTGTCTACCGCCGTCATGTAAAGCGGCAGTTCGGGACAAATCTCACCTATGATGGAATAAAAAATTTCTTTCGTGTATTGCTCGCTCTGGTAATGCCCCATGACGGCAATCTGCAACTCCTGATCGTGGCCGAAGTACTGATGATAGTGCATCTCCCCTGTCAGGAAAGCATCAGCTTTCTGGTTGAGCGCCTCTTCGAGCATGAAATCGCCCGCCCCTCCGCAAAGCACGACTTTGCGCACCGGACGCTGCAACAGCTCATTGTGCATCAGGCATTCGATATGGAATACGGACTTGATGCGCTGGAGAAACTTCAGGGAATCCTCCGGCTGGGGCAACACGCCGATGACTCCGCTGCCCGCCATGACGGTGTATTCATGCCCGCCGTCCTTCACCTTCACGGGATGCGGCAGAAGCAATCTCACCTGCTCCAGTTCCAACTTTTCGGCGATTTTGAAGTTCACGCCATCCTCGGCATTATCCAAGTTCGTATGCGCCGCATAGACCGTCACGTCGTTTTGGATGGCCTTCCGTACGCACCGCTCCACGTAGTTGCGGTCGGACACGGTCTTCAGCCCGTGGAACAACAACGGATGGTGTGACACGATGAGATTGCAACCCAAAGAAACGGCTTCGTCTATTACCTCCTCGGTCACGTCAAGACACAATAAAGCCCCTGATGCTTCCACCTCCGTCAATCCTACTTGCAGACCGGCATTGTCATAGCTCTCCTGCAAGGGCAAAGGCGCGAATCTTTCAAGGGCAAAAACTACTTCCTTAATTTTCACGTCATAGAAAATTTTCACAAAGATAGGGATAAGACGGGAGGTTTCCAAAGAAATTCGGTGGATTTTATCATTTATTTAGTATTCCGGCCTTTTCTGAATATCGGCTTCAGTCGCCCGAACTCATCGAACGTGCGGCGCACGGAAAGCGAAATCGTGATAACCAAGGACAGCATGGAGGCCACAACCGTGATGACGCTTATCATCAACTGGTATTTGATGGCTACTTCGGGCATCGAGCCGCCGAGTATCTGGCCAATCATCGTCCCCGGGAAAGACACGATACCCAGCACGGCCATGTTGGCGATGCACGGGGAAAAGGATTTGATGACGGCCGAACGGAGGAAAGGCAATGTAGCCTCGAAACGGGTCGCCCCGTTGCCCAACAGGTAATAATACATATCCTGTTCGCGCTGTAACTCGCTGTAATAGACATTCACGGCCATGATATTCACCGTCAGCATATTGCCGAACAGCACACCGGCCACCGGAATGAAGAAACGGGCGGCAAACACATCGTCGGCACGCACTACGAAGGCCAGGAAATACAACGACACCAACAAGACCGTAGCCAGAAAGCCCGTGAAAACCGGCAGGAGCAGCACCTCGCGGCGCAAGGCCGTGCGACTGACAGCCGTATGGGAAGCGATGACGGCCATGACTGCCATCCACAGCACGTTGACCCATTCGTTGTCCCATTGAAACAAGAAACGCAAGTACACGCCGATGAGCAACAACTGCACGGTCATCCTCACGGTTCCCCACAAAGCCGACGAAAGCAATCCGGTGCGGAAACGCCACAGAAAATAAAAAGGTATCAGCATCAGCAACATGCCGACGGCCAATCCCGTATAGGTCAAATCCACCGTTCCCATCGCTGTCCGTTTAAAGTTTTACCACCCGGTCGCAGGCTTCCAGAAAAGCCCGGTTGTGCGACACGCTCAATACGGCCGTTCCGCCAGCCGTCAGACGGCGGAAAAGGGCTGACACCCTCCCCACACTATCCTCGTCGAGCGCAGAAGTCGGCTCATCGGCCAGCAAAAGGCGTTTGCCCAACATGGCCGCCATCGACAGAATGATACGTTGCCGCTGTCCGCCGGACAACTGGACCACCTTACGGTGGAGCAAGTCCCGCTCCAACCCCAATAACGTCCAAAAACGGAACAGCTTTTCTTCCGAAAAGTCTCCGCCCCGGTTCGCTTTCAGGTGAAAAGGAAGGTGCAGCATATCGTCCACCGATTCAGCCGGAAGGAACAGTTCCTGAGGCACGTAGGCCGTGCGTTTCCGGATACGCTCCACCGTATGCTCCGTCAACTCCTCCCCGCCGACAGATACCCGTCCGGCCTCCAACGGGAGGAATCCCAACGCCGCACGCAGCAGCGAGGTCTTGCCGCAACCGGACTCGCCGGTCACACAAACCCACTCGCCTGCCCGTACCTCCAGACTGAAATCCCGGAAAAGCAAACGCCCCCCGAGCCGTAACGCAGCCGATTCTATTTTCAACATCTCGCTCATTCTATGCACAAAGTTAATAAAAATAAAGCCATTATTATCGGAAGATTCGTATCTTTGTACGCATAATTATACACGAAACATAAGATTGATGTATGGGATTGCAATATAAAGTCAGAAGTTCCAGTACATTAGAACGCTGGTACGAGCTGCGTTTCGAGGAAGTGAACGGACCGGAACAGACCGAAATCCGCGGCACTTTCCTGCCGCCGGAGTGGTTTCCCCAAAGCGGCGTACAGCTCACATGGCCACATGCCGGAACGGATTGGTGCTACATGTTGGAGGAAGTAACGGACTGCTACGTGCGGATGGCTTACGAAATCGCCTCGCGCGAACCTTTATTAATAGTGACTCCGGAGCGCACCAAAGTAGAGACTTTGCTGAAAGAGAAACTTCCGGCACAGGTTTTCGCGCAAATACGATGGGCGGATTGCCCTACCGACGACACGTGGGCACGCGATCATGGATTTATTACCCTGATAGACGAAACTGGCCCTCTCCTTTTGGATTTCTGTTTCAACGGATGGGGAAAGAAGTTCTCCGCCGACCAGGACAACCGTATCAACCGAAGCCTGATGAAGCAAGGCGTATTGAACGGGACGTACACGGACCATCTGGACTTCGTACTCGAAGGCGGTTCCATCGAAAGCGACGGCCACGGCACGCTCCTGACCACTTCGGAATGTCTGCTTTCGGCCAACCGCAACGACCGCCTGAACCGCGCCGACATCGAAGAACGGCTCAAATCGTTCCTGCATGTCGAGAGGGTATTGTGGCTCGACCACGGCTATTTGTCCGGCGACGACACGGACAGCCATATAGACACTTTGGCTCGTTTCTGCCCCGACCAAACCATCGCTTACGTGAAATGCGAGGACCGTACGGACGAGCACTACGAGGCACTCGCACGCATGGAAGAACAACTTCGCACGTTCCGCACGCTTCAGGACGAACCCTACCGGCTCGTCGCCCTGCCCATGCCGGAAGCCATTTTCGACGAAGACGGGCAACGGCTTCCGGCCACATACGCCAATTTCCTGGTGGTCAACGGAGCCGTACTGATGCCGACTTACCATCAGCCTGCCTTGGACGAACAAGCCCGGAAAGCCTTGCAAAAAGCCTTTCCTCAGCATGAAGTGGTCGGCATCGACTGCCGCCCGCTCATCCGGCAGCACGGTTCGCTGCATTGCTGTACGATGCAGTTTCCCGTACCCGTACTCAAATAAACGAATACCCTCATGAGAAAGATAAAAGTAGGACTGGTGCAACAGTCCAATACCGCAGACACCAAGGCCAACCTTTACAAGTTGGCACAAAACATAGAAGACGTATGCAAGCGCGGCGCACAGCTCGTCGTTCTTCAGGAGTTACACAACTCGCTCTATTTCTGCCAGATGGAAGATACGCAGAATTTCGATTTGGCCGAACCGATTCCCGGTCCGTCCACGGGATTCTTCGGCGAACTGGCCCGGCAATTCGGTATCGTGTTGGTCACGTCTTTATTCGAACGGCGAACAGCCGGCCTGTACCATAACACGGCGGTGGTGTTCGACACCGACGGCTCCGTCGCAGGCACCTACCGCAAGATGCACATCCCCGACGATCCGGCTTATTATGAAAAATTCTATTTCACCCCGGGCGACCTGGGCTTCCACCCGATATCGACATCGCTGTGTAAGTTAGGCGTGCAAGTATGTTGGGACCAGTGGTACCCCGAAGGTGCGCGTCTCATGGCACTGCAAGGCGCAGAACTCCTGATCTACCCTACGGCCATCGGATACGAAAGCAGCGACATCCCCGAAGAGCAGGAACGCCAACGCGAGGCATGGACCACGGTACAACGGGGACATGCCGTTGCCAACGGCCTGCCGGTCATCGCGGTGAACCGTGTGGGACATGAGCCGGACCCGTCCGGACAAACCCGTGGCATACGGTTCTGGGGCAGCAGTTTCGTGGCCGGTCCGCAGGGCGAGATGTTGGCACGTGCCAGTCGCGACGCGGAAGAAAACATGGTGGTGGAAATTGATTTGGAACGCTCGGAAAACGTGCGCCGTTGGTGGCCTTTCCTGCGCGACCGCCGCATCGAAGAGTTCGCTCCGCTCACCCGCCGTTTTATTGATTAAACATTTAAATAACCCATAATACAAAAAGGTATATGTCATCCTCACTAAGATTTGAAGTTGTAGGCGAAGCTTTCAAGAAGAAAGCCGTAGAAGTTCCGGCCCCGGCCGAAAGACCGTCCGAATTCTTCGGCAAATATGTATTTACCCGCCAGAAGATGTTCAAATATCTCCCGGCCGACGTATATAAAAAGATGTGCGATGTGATAGACAACGGTGCGTCGCTCGACCTGCAAACGGCCGATGTCGTGGCTGCCGGTATGAAGAAATGGGCCATGGAGTTGGGCGTGACCCACTGTACACACTGGTTCCAACCGCTCACCGAAGGCACGGCCGAGAAACATGATGCTTTTGTGGAACACGACGGCAAAGGCGGCATGGTGGAAGAATTTTCCGGCAAGCAGCTCATCCAGCAGGAAACCGATGCCTCTTCGTTCCCCAACGGGGGTATCCGCTCCACGTTCGAAGCGCGCGGCTATTCTGCCTGGGACACCGCTTCGCCCGTCTTCGTTCTCGGCGACACCCTGATGATTCCCACGATTTTCATCTCTTATACCGGCGAGGCGCTCGACTACAAGGCTCCCCTGAAAAAGGCCATCCACGCCGTAGACAAAGCGGCCACCGACGTATGCCGCTACTTCTATCCGGACGTGAAAAAAGTCATTTCCAATCTGGGTTGGGAGCAGGAATATTTCTTGGTGGACGAAGGACTCTACGCCACGCGCCCCGACTTGCTCATGACCGGACGCACGCTGATGGGGCACGAATCGGCCAAGAACCAGCAAATGGACGACCATTACTTCGGTTCTATCCCCGAGCGGGTGGCCGAATTTATGAAAGACTTGGAAATACAGGCCTTGGAACTGGGCATCCCTTGCAAGACGCGCCACAATGAAGTGGCTCCGAACCAGTTCGAGCTGGCTCCCATCTATGAAGAGACCAACCTGGCAGTGGACCACAACATGCTGCTCATGTCGCTGATGAAGAAAATAGCCCGTAAACACGGATTCCGTTGTTTGCTGCACGAAAAACCGTTCGCCGGTATCAACGGGTCAGGCAAACACAACAACTGGTCACTGGCTACCGATACCGGCATCCTGCTGCATGGGCCGGGCAAAACTCCGACCGACAATCTGCGTTTCGTCACCTTTATCGTGGAAACGCTCATGGCAGTCTATCGCCATAACGGGTTGCTCAAAGCCTCCATCATGAGTGCCACCAACGCCCACCGCCTGGGGGGGCATGAGGCTCCGCCGACCATCATTTCCTCCTTCCTCGGCCAGCAACTGAGCGACATACTCGAACATTTGGAACATTCTACGGACGACGAACTGATAGACGTAGCCAGCAAACACGGCATGAAGCTCGACATCCCGCAAATTCCGGAACTGCTGTTCGACAACACCGACCGCAACCGTACGTCTCCCTTCGCTTTCACAGGCAACCGGTTCGAGTTCCGCGCCATCGGTTCACAAGCCAACTGCGCCGCCGCCATGATAGCCCTGAACGCGGCTATGGCCGAAGCCCTTATCGACTTCAAGACGCGGGTGGACGCCTTGATAGCAAACGACGTAGACAAGACCAAAGCCATCCTGCAAGTGGTACGCGAGGACATCAAGACGTGCAAGCCCATCCATTTCGACGGTAACGGCTATTCCGAAGAATGGCAGGAAGAAGCCCGACGCCGTGGACTGGATACGGAACGCAGTTGTCCCCTTATCTTCGACCGTTATTTGGACGAAAGCAGCGTGAAAATGTTCGAGACGACCCATGTGTTCACACGCAATGAAATCGAGGCACGCAACGAAATCAAATGGGAAACCTATACCAAAAAGGTACAAGTGGAAGCACGCATCTTCGGCGACATGTGCATGAATCACATCATTCCCGTGGCCACACGCTACCAAAGTGCCTTGATAGACAACGTGCACAAAGTACAGGAGGTTTTCCCTGCCGAGACTGCGGCCCGACTGAATGCCAAGAACCTGGAACTGATAGAAAAGATTTCGGAACACACAAGCTTCATTGCCGAAAATGCAGACCGGCTGGTGGAAAACCGGAAGGTGGCCAACCGCATTGAAAACGTACGTGAGAAAGCCATTGCCTACCACGACACGGTGGCACCGATGTTGGAAAGCATACGCTACCACGTAGACAAACTCGAACTCATCGTGGACGACGAGATGTGGCCGCTTCCGAAATACCGCGAACTGTTGTTCATCCGATAAACATACGACATGGAGTATTTCTTTCCGAACCATCCGGTTCCGGCAAGAATACTCCTTGTTTATTTATAAACCTCAACCCTACACCCAATGAAAAGCTCTTTGTTTAAATTTACCGCAGGACTCTATCTTATCCTACTCACAGCCTGTTTCGGCGACCGCGACGGCAAGTATCCCGTCTTCCCGGAACAGCCGACGCAAAAAGCGCGCCAAGGATTCAAATGGGAAATCGTATCCGGCGCGGGACTGCAATTCTGGGCACAACGCGACAGCCAGACTTGTGTCGTCACGGACGGACTGCTCGAAGGGGCAGTCGTCAAACACACAGACCGCTCCCGCTCCGACGGCCGTCCTGTCATCAAAATCTTCCATATCGAAGACGGCGACATCGACGACGTACTGGACCAATTGGAAGAAAGCCCGGGATGGAACAGCGAAGAAACCTGCAAGTTCAAGGAAGTGGATTGCGATCGCAAGGGAGTGACGCGCTACGTCCTCGTACCCACCGGCGACTATGCCGACCGGTTCGAAGCAGCCATGGAAGCGAAAGAGGCTATCCCCTCTACTTGTAACGGTTGGGGAGTGGGCAACAGCGGACGGAGGTATTTTGAAATCCACGACAGCCATCCGGACAAAGCCATCTTCATGGAAATAGGACAAGAGCAGCCTCTCTTCGATCCGGAAAGCATCGTCCTCACGGATATTCCCCTACAAACAGTCCGGGGAGAATTGGTCATAGGACACGAAGTACGTACTTTCACCTCTTGCGGTGACACAATGGTATATTGGGTCAAGGACCTGACCGAAAAACTCCTGCCCACTTACGACAACGCCACCCAAGGAACCCGGAACGGCTATCCGGCCTATGCCGAACTGCAAATCCGGAATATGGGAAAAAGCTACGAGGGTTTTGCCGCCGGATACGCCGGTGTGTACGAAGTGACAGAGGTCAGGGAAGTCAAGACCGTGGCACTCACGGCAGGAAAGAATTACGATAGCCGGAAAATTTCGGTGGACAGTCTGAACACTCTTGTCACGTCGGCTTCCCTCGACATCATCTATACCCCCACTCCCGGCGAAAAAGACATAGAACTCAATGCGCCGGAGAACGTATTGCCATTTCTGGAAGTCTACGTCAACAAGAATGGAACGCTCTTTGTCAACATGAAACATTTCGCCGACATCTCTTCGGATACCCCGTTCAGCATCGAACTGAAAGCTCCTCCCATGGACACGTTCCACAATAAAGGAACCGGCACACTCATCCTGAAAGACGGGGCATATAGTGACGGCGACGTTCGCGTCACAGCCGATGGTCCGGTAATATGCGGCCCCATCACTTGCCGGGATCTGTACATTTCTGCCACGTCCGACAAAATTTTCCATGCCGACCAGCAGTTCACGTGCCGCGACATGACACTACATGCAAAAGCAAATGCTTCCATCGACCTGACCGGCGGTATCACTTGCCGCCTCCTGAATGCGCAAGCCGAAGGGGGAAGCAGCATCAACGCCAAGGAGATAACGGCTACCGACGTTGCGGCACAATCCTCTTCCTCCGGAACCGTCACCCTCACGGGCAGTTGCACAAAGGCCGCACTGGCCAATGCGTCGTGCGGAAGCATCGAAGCCGAAGGGCTGCAAGCCATGGATGCCACAGCCACGGTGACCGGCGAAGGGACGGTCAGTTGCCATGCCACCCGCAAGATAGAGGGAGAGGTGAACGGCACGGGCAGCATATCCTACAAAGGACGTCCGCGCATCGTTTGCAAGACACCTTCGGGAAGAGACCACATTAATCCTATAAAATAAAAAGTATGAAAAAACAGATTTTTCTTCTTCTCGTCTCAGCCATTGCCTACTGTAGCTGCACAAAGAGCCCAGCCCAATCCCTTTGTGACGGGGAAACCGGGGCAAGCCCCAAAGACATACAGACCCAGAAAGTGACCGTCGGCGACTTCAACGCCATATCAGCCACGTCGTCTGTCGATGTGGTTTATATCCCATCTGAGGATGAAACGTCCGTGGAAATCCGTGCAAGCAAGGCCGTCCTGCCTTACATCAGTGTACAAGTGGATGCCCATGGGACATTGGTCGTAGGCATGAAAAAGCCCAAAGACCCCACAAAAACCAAAGGGATAAAGGAAGTACATGTCAAGGCACGCCCGGTCGGCAGCTTGTCTGCCTCCAGTTCCGGGGACATTTTCGTAAAGGACGGCCTGCACGTAAAGGGCGACCTCCGTCTCACGGCAGGCAGCAGCGGTGACATCTCGTGCCAAGACATCAGTTGCAAAGACCTGCACGCCACATCCAACAGCAGCGGTGACATATCAGGCAAGTCCGTTTCCTGCGGCCTCCTCACTGCGGCCTCCAACAGCAGCGGCGACATCTATTTCGGTGGTTCAAAATGCCAACAGGCCGACTTGCAATGCAACAGTAGCGGGGATTTGCACATCAAAGGGTTGGAGTGCACGCATTTGATAGCCACAGCCACCTCCAGCGGAGACCTTCGTCTGCAGGGTAAATGTGAACAAGCCAAATATACAGCCTCAAGTAGCGGCGACATCGATGCCGGCAATATGGAAGCCCGGCATGTGGATGCCAATGCCTCTTCGGCAGGAGACATTTCGTGCCACGCCTCGGAATCGCTGAATGCCCACACAAGCGGCGGAGGGAGCATCGCCTATTCGGGGAATCCCGTGCAAGTATCCGCTTCAGGCAAAGACATACAAAAGCGTTAACCTCCTCCCCCAGACAGCAAAGGGACTGTCACCGGCCAATCCCGGGACAGTCCCTTTGCTGTTTTCCATACAAGCCGACAAGAGCTTTATCCAACCGTCCGCTTATGCCACACGGCCTTGAACCGCAACCATCCGCGCGGCCCGACTACAATCAGCGTCACGGCAAAAAGAATCAGCAAGATGCCGACCACATTGCCGCCCGTAAGCCTCTCGTGGAACACCATGACACCTACGAACAACGCCGTAAGCGGCTCCAACGCCCCGAGAATGGCAGCCGGAGTGGCACCGATGTTCCGGATGGCTTTCGCGATGGTCACCATGGATATCAGGGACGGGAACAAAGCCAGTCCCAACGCGTTCATCCATTGCGTCCCTTCCGTAAGCCACTGCAAATCCATCCCTCCGCGCAGACGGACGATATAGACCAACGAACCGAACAAAATGGCATAAAACGTGAGTTTCAATCCCGGCATCTCCTTTAAGGAAGAACGGTTCACACCTACGATATACAGTGCGTAGGTCAACGAGGACATCAGCACCAAACACACGCCCGTCATGCTCAGCGTGGCACCGCCTTCGCCTTTATAAAGCATGGAAATACCTACAAAAGCCGTGGCAATGGATGCTATTTTCACCACGCTCAACCTTTCTTTGAAGAACACGGCCATAATCACCGCCACCAGCACGGGATACATGAACAAAATGGTAGAAGCGATGCCTGCATCCATGTAGTTGAAACTCTGGAACAGGAACAACGACGAGAAGGAGAACAGCAATCCCATGACCGCCACCGGAAGTATCTCATTCCGTTTCAGGGCAAACGACTGTCCGCTCATCTTCATCATCACGGCCAGGAACAGCAAGGCAAACACATAACGGTAGAACAACACGGAATCCACCCTGATGCCTGAAGCATAAAGCGGAAGGGCGAACAACGGATTCAGCCCGTAACTTACCGACGCTATGACACCATAGGCATAGCCTTTCACTTTTTTATTATCCATGATTCCCGTATTAATATTGGTTCCAACTACTCATCTCCTCCAACGACTTGCGCGCTTTCTTGCGGGTCTCCCCCGCCGGATAGCCCAACGAGATGAGCAGAGGTACGCGCTTTCCTTTGATGCCGAGCAGCTTTTTCACTTTCTTTTCGTCGAACCAACCCATGATGCAAGTCCCCAAACCCAACTCGGCCGCCTGCAAACAAAAATGCTCCACGGCGATGCCTACGTCGAGCAAAGAGTATTCCTTGTCTTTGATGACACTACCGATACGGGCCGTCAAGTTCATTTTCTCCAGCACCACAGCTACGATGACGGGCACCTCACGGGCAAACCCGTTCATCCCCATTCCGGCAGCCGCCGCTCCCATTTGCGGCAACAACGCCACATCGTCCACGACAACAAATTTCCACGGTTGTGAATTACAAGCCGAAGGAGCAAGCCGTGCAGCTTCCAGACATTTCATCACCATTTCACGGCTGACAGGGCGCGACTCGTATTTCCGGTCACTTTGCCGTTTCTGTATCAGTTCAGACAAATTCATACTTACATTTTTTATTTACGCTGCAAAATTAGATATTTTATGGGAAATACGTTTTCCCCTCATCTGTTTTTAACAGCTTTCTTACGCATAAACCGGAATAATTTCCTTTTTTCTCTTGTATCTCATATACCCGATACATATCATCAGCGAAACCAAAGTGGACAACGGAGGAGCAAACCCCATGAGAAACAAAGAAGAAGAACTCACCAGACTGAAGCCGTAAGACAAAGGTATGCGGAAGAGGAAGGTGGAAATCACGCTGTGTACCATGGGGAACACGGAATTGCCCTGCCCGCTGAAATAGGCATTGATGCAGAACACGAAACTCACCATGATGCAATCTATGCTGTATCCCCGCAGATAGCCGGAAGCCATCTGCACCACCTCGCTGTCGCGGGTGAAGATGCCCGTCAGCGTGTCTGGCAGGAATTGTGAATAGAGGCACACCGAAACGCCGAAGACCAACGCCATGCCGATGCCTGCATACAGGCAACGGTTCATGCGCACACGCAGCCCGGCACCGTAGTTTTGTGCCGTCATGGCCGCCACGGCCGACGATATGGCCATCGGTGGCAACATGGCAAAGACTATCAGCTTCTCTACGACTCCCAAAGCCGCCGAAGCCACCACGCCCATGCCGTTGACAATGACCGTAATCAGCAAAAAGGAAAAATTGACCAACAAATCCTGCAACGCGATAGGTGCTCCCAGCAGCAGCACGCGCCTGCAAAGCTGTCCGTCCAGACGGATATCGCGACGCGTAAACTCAAAATGGAAACCTTTCCGGTACAGATACCACAAGGCCGTAGCAAAGCTTACCCCTTGCGAAGCGACCGTGGCTATGGCCGCTCCCGCCGCCCGCAGATGGCAGCCGCCCACCAGAATGAAATCCAGCACGATGTTCAACGCACAAGCCAACGCCACGAAATAGAGCGGCGTGCGCGAATCTCCCAGTCCGCGCAAAATACCGCACACGACATTATATCCTATAATAAAAGGAATGCCCAACGAACAAATCCACAGATAGGCTTCCGTATCGGCCAACGCCTCGGGCGGAGTGTGCATCAGTTGTACCGTCCGGCTATGAAAAGCCACCATCAGAAAGGTCAGTACCGCACCGACTGCGGCAAACAGCCCGATGGAAGTTCCGATAATGGACGCCGTCTTCCGGTAATCTTTCGCTCCCGTGGCGATAGCAATCAACACGGTCGTCCCCGTGGTAAGCCCGAGGATGACGCCCGTCACAGTCTGCATCACCTGACTTCCGATGGCCACGGCGGCCACACTCGCAGCATCGTCATACTGCCCCACCACAAACAAGTCGGCTCCTCCGTAGAGTGCCTGAAGCACATTGGCCAATAAAAACGGGACTGCAAAATGTAGCAGAACCTTCGGCACGCTCCCTTGTGTCAAATCCAATTCTTTCATTTCTACGTCTTTTTTATTTTACCACACATAAAATGCCGGATAAGTTGATTGGTTTTACCCAGTCATCTTATCCGGCATTTCATTGTTGCCCTCCGATGAGGATTACAAAACATTACGAATATTATTTCGGCTGCAAAGGTAGGACTTATTTTTCATCCGGCCAAAAGAAAAATGCCATTATGGTATTTTTTCGATAAATATGACATCCTGCGCATCCCGTTTTCCGAACGTTGCAAACGTGATGTACCGCCTTTCCTTTCGGAAGAAAAGAACAGCCCGTTTTATCCTACAGCTTCATAAACTTCTATAAAACAATAAAATAAATCAGCATCCCCCAAGCAGGCATTCCACTTTCAGCACTTCATTTCCACGTGTTCATCTTATCGGTTTTTCACCTTCAAGAGAAACGAAAATCATTTGGCGCAGAACGAAAAATCGCTTGCCTGAGATTGAAAAATCATTTGGCGCAGAAAAATCCGCCGATGAAAGCCAACCTTTTTAGAAGTACACGATATTTACAAACCTGCGCTCTTGGAATCTAAAAAGCACCAAACGCCCCGGACATTACGGCCACAACCGAATGCCCGGGGCGTTTCCTTATGATGTACGTTCCGGCCTACTTGAAGAAACGGAACGCTTGTTTGCCTTCACCGGTAACCACCTGAAGCAGATAGGTGCCGGAAGCCAGACGCGCCAAAGAGATTCTGCCCGAACGTCCCTCGAGCCGGTATTCCGTGGAAAGCACGCGTCCGGAGGGATCCACAATGCTTAAACCGCATTCGCTGTCCTCAGGCAGACCTTCAATCCACAGGTCGTCGCCGACGCGGTGCACCGACATCTGTCCGGCATTCACTCCCTCTACTCCATCACCGGAGAAACCTTCCTTATGGAGGGTCAACTCGCCGTACACGGAAGCGTCCTCCAAAGAAGTGGCACGCACCACGATGTCGCCGTTGCCCGTTTCGGTCGGGGTCAGGATGCCGTCTTCATCCAAAGTGGCCAGACCGGCTCCCTGTACCACGCTCCATGCTACGAGTTGGGAGGCATTCGTGGGTTGCACGGATGCCTGCAAGTGCAACCGCCCGGTGAGGGGAGTCAACTGCGTCGTACCTTCCACCGTGGTCACTGTGACCGACTGCGGCAGGATGCCGAAATCCTTTTTCACGACGGTCACACGGGCCTCGATGCCTGTTCCGTCCACGGTCGTGGCGCATACCACGATTTCGCCGTTCTCCTTTCCCCGGGCCGTCAACACACCGTTTTGAGTCAGCGAAGCCAGTTCGCCGCCTTCCAGAATCTGCCAATTCACCGTACGGATATCCGCCATGGCCGGCAGGATTTCGGCCTGCAAATGCAACGTGGGTTGAGAAGGTGTCAGCACGAGTTCCTTCTCTATGGCCAGCACGTTCAACTGTTCGGCCGGTACCACCGTCCATGCCCCGTCCGTGCATACCACATTGGAGCGACCGCTTCCGGACAACCTCTCCTTGAATGTCCTCGTCATCGGTTGCCATTCGTCGGAATAGGTCTCGTCATACTCCAAGGCGTAGAAATACATCCCGTCCCCGGCGTTCAGGTCGGTGTAGGCCGTATGGGCACCCGACACCTCGGCCAACAGTTCCAGACGGTCGGCGGACGTTCCGCGCAAGACGCGGTAACTGTCCACAATGCCACCCTCGTAGGCGTTCCATATCAGGTTGACGGCACCGTCCACTCCTTTATTCAGCATCAGATGCGTACCGCTGTGCACACGGCTGGCCGGACTTTCCACACCGAACGTCGTGCCCAACTTGATGCAATAGCGGTCGGACGAGACAGAGGGATTGGAGGACATGTCTACGAACTCTCCCGCCCCGGGAGCCACCTGCGCAATGCAGTCAAAGGCATTGTAGCGTCCGCTCTCCTTATATATATTCACGGTGGTGACGAAATCCGGCATGCCGGGCATGTCCCACGTCACTTTGTTCTTGCCGGTAGCCGCATCAATGCCTACCAAACGGATAACGGGCACAGGCACTTCGCCCACGATGCGGATGTGCTTCTCTTCCGATTCCACCACGCCGCACACGGAATCGCGCACCGACAAGCGGAAGGAATAATCACCGGCATCGGGGAACACCGCCTTGGCTTCCCGGCTCCCTACGCGGAGCAGCATCTCGATACGTTCGTCCGACAGCTTCACGTCGATGTCCTCGCGGGAAGCCTGTGCAAAGGCTTCAGGAAGCGTGAAGGTAATCTCCGTCCCGGCCAGTCCTTCGGCGGGGAAGTCGAACGAAAGGTCGATGTCGCGCACCATCACGTTCTTGGTGGCCGTTTCGCCATCTGCCGTGCGGACGGTCACGGTTTTCAGCCCCGGCTCGTTCCATGCCACTTCAAACCGTTTCCCTTCCTGACCGAGAAGCGTTCCGCCGTCCCAGTCCCACTCGGCGGTTTGCAAAGCGGCATCGGGCACATTATACGTCAAAGCCACAGCCTTGCGCGGTGCCGTCACCGTAGGTCCGGCGATGAACTGCTCGCTCACCTTAAAGGAATAGGTATCCGACATGGGCGAATGGGCATCCCACAGGTCTATGGCCTGTACCTGCACCTCATATTCCTGTCCGGCCTCGAACCGCTCGATGGGAATCATCTTACGCGTGGCTTTCTGGTAATATGCCCCGGGAATGACCGCTACCTTGCCGTTTCCGCCGTTCAGCGGTGAGATGATATAAGCACCTTCGCCTTCTGCCCCTTTCTTTTTTACGCTCACATTGTAGCGCATCTGCATGGCCGGGGTTTCCTTGTCGTAGGCGTCATCCCATTCCAACAGTATGCCGAGACCTTCCTGGGTGGCTCGTACGTGGACCGGAGCTTCGGGGGCGGTGTTCTCGATGCCGGTGCGGAGCAATTGGCATTCTTCCGAATGTCCGCCGTAAAAGTCCAGTTTACCGTCGTTGTCCACATCGGCCATGCCTTCTGGATACCCAAACTCCTGATTATGCAACACTTCTACGCGTCCCGAGCGGTCGCGTTCCATATAAAGTATAGCATATTCCTCCTTGCTCACTTTTTGTTCGTAGAAATCATAGTTCACCAAGATGTCCGGACAGCCGTTGTTGTCGAAATCGGCTATTTGGAGCACATTCACGGCATAACGGGTGCTGTGAGCATTCCCGAAAACATACTCGACCGGCGAGGAGAAAGTGTAGTCCTTATTTCCGAAACATACCACAATCTTATCCATCATACTTCTATTGCCATATACCATCACCTTGTCCGGCATGCCATCGCTGTCCATGTCTTCCAGGAAGATGCGGTAAGGGCCATCGCTGCCGTCGTCTATGGAAACTATATGATAAGCGAAATCCATCCCGCCTTGGTTGATGGCAATAGCCTCGCATCCGTACCAAGCATTGTCGATGACTCCCGATGCATATTGAGAATAAAAGTCGAGGTAACCGTCCCTGTTAATATCATACATCAAACCTTCTTGGTAACTGAATCTAAAATTGTATTCATTCCCGGTTTTGGGAAACTGGAACTGTTCAAAACGGACGTTATCTCCCGAATTCACACAAATCCCGTCGAATTCACCATAAGCATTGGAATCGTAATACAATTCATTGAAGCCGTCGTTGTTCAAGTCCGGCATCACTTCGCTTGTGTATCCGGAATTGACACAAAACCAAGAGCTGCTTTCCTGCGCTTCGAACGAGTTATTCCCGTTATTGAGTATCAGGTTGCCCTTATTGCTCTTTAACACGATGTCAGCATCCCCGTCCATGTCGAAGTCGAGGAAAGGAGGCAATCCATCTCTCCTATAGGGTATCTGCAAATTGGAGTTGAATATCGTGCCCAATTTCTCATAACGCCCCGCACCGTCGTGCACATAAAAGCCGTTTTTGTCTATCACGTCCAACACATCGTCCCCATCCATATCCCAGAAATGTCGAGATTCGGTGAACCCGAAAGCCGCAGCTTCGCGACGCTCGAATGAAACACGCTGCACCGTCACTACCTTTTCGCGTACATCCTCCGTGCCATCCGCCGGATTCGTCACCGTCAGGCGGAGATGCTTCTCGCCGGGCACGCTGAACGTCAGCCATACCAGTGCACTGTCAGCCGAGGCCTTTATGGCTTTTCCTCCGTCGAAATCCCAAGCGTAGTCCAACCCGTCGGCGCGGGAAGCCGCCGTCAGTACTAAAGTATCTGCCGCTGCCAACTCATCATCCGACACCGTGAACGCTGCTTGTACGAGGTCGTGCCTGTACACCACCTCGTCCGACCACGCCGAGCCTTTGCCCATCGGGTCCACCGTCTGTATGGCAATGTAATACGTCCCTTGCTTCCAACGGCTCACATCCAACGTGGCATCCAGATTTGCCCCCATGTTGCCGGGGTGGAAATCGCGGCGGCTGCCGTCGGCATTCGCCCCCGAGAAATAGATGTCGTCCTTACCGGGCGCACTGCCGATGCGGAGGGCATAGGTCAAATCCACGGTAGAAGTCTCCTTGTCTTTACCCAGCTTCCAGGCAATCTTCAGTTTGCCGCTCTTGCGGTCGAGGTTTACTGAAGGGGCAGACATGCGTTGCGGGGCTTCGTTGGCCGGGATGTCCTGCAAGAGGGGTAAGTCTTTGGTGGCCCAATAACCTCCAGCCTTCTTCGTCGTATCGGCCAAGAACTCCAAACGTCCGTCATTATCTATATCCGCCACGGTGATGTTCTCGTCCAAACGGCTCACAACCGCTTCTTGCCAATCGGTACCAGGACCTTTGCCCCGTTCATAAAAGAAAGTCGCGTCCACTTGCATCACGGACGGTTCTTCCACTTTTTTCATGTCGTCCAACCGGAACAAATACAACCCGTGCACGGAAGAACATCCATAGTCGTTCCCTTCATCATTCTGCACGCTCGCCAAGAGTTCCATATAACCATCGTTGTCGTAATCGAGGCACAGCCCGAACGCCCACTTCGTCTTGAAAGAATGCTCATGAATTGCAAACTTCCCCTTGCCGGTGTTTTCCGCAAAAACCAAAAACGAAAAAGTGGAAGACGAGAGGTAGTCGAACGTCAGCAGAACATCCACGTCACCATCCTTGTCGAAGTCATAGCAATGGATGTTCGTCACGTCCAAGTCCTTCATCAGCGTTTGTTCCTCGAAACGGTCACCGCCCAAGTACGTACGGGTGTACACACGTTTTCCTTCCGTATCATTATAGATGTAGTCGGGAATACCATCACCGTTCAAGTCCTTCACGGTCAGCTCGCCCGGCTGTGGAGAGGCCACGAAACGGTTGTCGCCCATGTTATAGAAAATCGTGCGCGGCCCTACCAAATCCATATAGCCGTCACGGTTCACATCGATGGCCTGCGTGAATTTGTAACTTTCATCTACCGTAGGGCTTCCGCCAATGAACATCCCGTCACGCAACGATGGCAAGTCGCTGATATCGAATTTTCCGTCAGCTTCCTCTGCCTTACGAGCCACCAATGAATCGGCCTGCACGCGCGAGAGTGTATCGATACGCGTGGGGGTAAATGTCCCGTCGGGATTTTGGTAAAGGATGCTCCAATCCGTGTTGTTGAACGCGAACAAGTCCGGCAATCCGTCGTGGTTCACGTCCAACGGATAAGCGGAGTTGCATCCGTCCATCAGCGTATAAGTGCCGTCTGCCCCACTCAAGGCAATCTCGATTTTACGGAGATCCGTGAAAACAGGATTGGCAAAATCGGGCACGCCGTCATTATTCAGATGTGTCATCATTCGGTCTTCCTGCAGGTAAGTGAAAGGTAAATCCAACTTGAAATCCAACGCATAACGACCGGGGACGTGCCAATGGTAACGGGCTTTGACATTCTTTTCCCTGTCTACCATATAATATTCTTTCCTCCCGTCACCGTCGGCATCATACAACCAATCCGAACTGATTTCACCGAACCTGCCAAGCAAGACGGGCAGTTCTTCTGCATTGCACTTCAAACAGCACTCGATTTCACTACCCGGTCCGGAAACGATTCCCGTCTTGTATTTGTATTTTGCCAAGGCATAGTCTTTAATCGGATGAGTTTGGTCGAACACGATACTATCCCCATAACGAAATACGCCTTCCCAATCATACGACCGACTCGCATCAAAACCCGAAAGTGTAGACAAATCGAGCCAACCATCCACCGGAGATACGCTAACGGCCTTTTGGCCGTCACCTTTAAAGGACTCTAACTGGCCTTTATCGTTTAAGTCCAAGGTTTTTAAGGAATTTTCCGAACAGTCCAACACTTTCAATCCTGCGCAATGCTTCAAGTCCAACGCAGCCAATTCACATTTCGAACACTCCACATATACCAAATCCGAAGAAGCCGATACGTCCAATGTCCCCAATGGTAGGGAGGAAAGAATCAACGTGTCCAATTTCGGGCAGTCTAAAGCCAAAGAAGACAATTCGGATAAAGATGTCAGTTGGAGAAATTCCAACTTACGGTTTTGACGCAAATCGAGTTCCTGGATTTTGATACTCCGACAAGACAAACGTTCAAGGTTTACATTGGCACTCACGTCCAATTCTTTCAAGCGTCCACTTGTCCCCAACTCCAAATCCTGCAAATAAACGAAAAACTCCAAACCTTTCAACGAAGTGCATTTGCTGAAATACCTTGTGGTCAAATCCATTTGGACAACCGCCCGTATCTCTTCGTCGTCCAACTGCACGTCTTCGTCCGCATCGAAATGCTGGCTGACATAATCGCGAAAGAAGTCGTCCGGAAAATGGGCTTCATCTATCGGAACCTGTGCCGAAGACAGAAGGAACGAAGCCGTCCCCATGGTCACCAATAATAGTCGTTTCATCATAAAGTCTCTTTAAAACAACAAACCGCCAACCGACCTCCCTCCGTTGACTTAAATGATACTCATAATAAGGAATACTACAACAAAAAAGCGTGGGAGATCTGTATCCGTCACCCGTCCCATGCTTCGAGGCTCTCGCATTGCCCAGTATAGTAGAACGAGCAACGCAGAACCCACGCCGATGAGTTTATACAATCTCCCCTCAGGATTTGCCTCTTCCTTCCGCCCATAGGGGCAAACGGACAAAACAATCCCTTGGGGATATTTATAAAAACATCCCATGGGCATCTACCGTTGCATAGTTCATGACTATACTTCTGAACTTGCGAGATTCGAAACATCAAGAACCAGCGCGTGATAAACGCCTTCTTATTTATAGCGGTTCCCCTCTCCCTCCCCGTCCACTCCCATTCCCACCTGCCGCAAAGGACAGATGTTCCTGTTCGTATCGGCGCAGGTCGCCTTGCTTGGATCGGCCTGCCGGTCGCTACCGGACATCACGGCACAGCAAGAATCACCGGGAACCCAATGCAAAGTTAATCTTTTTTAAGAACCAATCCCATAAAGAACGGACAAAATTTCAAAGTTTTTATCGTCCGCCCTCCTTTTATCCTTTCATATTCAATGCTTCCATGAAACGGCGAATCACTTCGGGCTTGCCTGTATGCTTGCCGTCGTCTTCGCTCAGCTTGCAAGTATCGTTGTAGAAAGTCCATGACTCTGTGATTTTCACGGCCACCAGTTTGATGACGATGTTCATGGGCTTCACGCCCTCGAAGTCGTTTGTGAAGTGCGTGCCTATCCCGAAAGAAGGTTGGCAATACTCCCGGGCGTAACGTTGTATTTCTATCGCACGGTCCGTGTCGAGCGCATTGCTGAATATGACTTGCTTCGTGCGGGGGTCGATGCCTAACGAACGGAATTTCTCCACAATCCTTTGCAGTTCCGCACGGTTGTCGCCACTGTCCACGCGAAGACCTTTGAACAGGTTGGCAAAATCCTCCGAGAAATTCAGGCTGAAGATGTCCCAGCCGAAACTGTCGTAGAGATATGTGCCCAAAGCTCCGCGGAACGTGTTGCGCCACGAGTTCATGGCAATATGGTTGGCCATCTGGGGACCGTACATTCCTCCTATGGCACAGACAAACTCGTGTGCCATCGTGCCGACGGGAATCAGGTCGTACTTCATCGCCAGATAGACATTGCTGGTCCCGACAAACTTCCCGCTCCATTCCCGGCTCCGGTAACAGTCTCGCATCGCCCGGACCACCGTCTCTTCCGCCTCGAAAGAGACGCGGCGGCGCGTCCCGAAATCGCTGAACACGCAACCGGCTTCCAACAAGCGGACGGCTTTCCGGTAGGTCTTCCGGTAATAATCCTCATAATCGAAACGGCTGTCTTCGCCCGTCATCCTGTAATAAAGTTCGGAAATGATGGCCAGCACTTTTACTTCCAATAGGATGGTATCGGCCCAACTCCCTTCGAACTCCACGGACAGATGCCCCTCTTCATCCTGCCGTACTGTCACCCATTCGCGACAGAAACGGTAGCCTTTCAAGTAGGTGTAGAACCAACCGGGAATGTAGCTGCACCGCCGTTTCATGAACGCGATTTCCTCGTCCGTAATGACCACGTCCTCCAACAGAATGATTTGTTTTTGCAACTCGTCGGCAAAACCCGGCGGATAGACGGTATGGTCCCGGTCGGTAAACCGGTACTTCACCTGAGCGCGGGGAAAATTGTCGATGACCGCGCAGCACATGGTGAACTTATACAGGTCGTCGTCTGTAAAATGATTGATAATTCGTTCCATACAAAGTCATTTTGTTTGATTTCACTTTTCGCGAAGTTCCCACCGGTCTCCTGTCCGATACAACTTGCAGGTCTTGCCCTGCCAAACGCCTCCCTTACGGTCAAGTATCTCGTTCCGGAACGGAGACGGACGGAAAACCTCCACCCGGCCGCTGTCTGCCGCAAACACGGCGTACGACGCTAAAGAGGGTTGCAAAGACGGGTCGTCCACCCGCACACCGTCTTCAAAAATGCGGATACAGTCCCCGCGGAGTTCACTCCACGTATAACCGGCCGCCGTAAGACAACCATGTTCATCCTTATTTCCCCCGATAAGTTGGGGAGCCTGCACAGACCTGCAAGCCGAAAAGCAGACCAACCCGCTCACGATAATCCAAATATTTTTTCTCATATCCTATTTTATTCAGTATAAAGTCTAAAACAAAATCCAATCCTATCCGGCATTTCACCTATTCTTTATATACACATTCCGCATCATGCTCCTCCTCCGGTGGGTTTCCCTTCGAACAAATCCGAATCTTTTCCTCCGGCAACCCGATGCTCTTCTATTTCTTGCGTCTCCTGCCTCAACACCTCCAGAAATTTCTCCGTCAGCAAAGAGTGCCTTTTACCTTTAAGAGAAAGAAGGCTGATGTGCATCATCTCCGTTTTCTCCTTAATCGGCACGGCCTTCAAATCCGGACTGCTCACCGTCATGTCTTGCGGCAGAATGGAAATCCAATGCCCCGTGCGCAGCATGTCAAGCAATAAAGGCGTACTATTGACTTCTATCTGCGGCTTTACCTTCACCTTGTATTGGGCCAGCATGCGGTCTATGACCTTCCGGGTGTACAGCTCTTTGTCCAAGAAGATGACGGGGAACTCATTCAAGTCCGATAAAGAGAAATGTTTCCGGATGGCCACCGGGTGATTTTCGTGGACAATGACGCATAAAGGCATGCAAGCGTATTCCGTGGACTCCGTAAGCGCAGAGACATCCTGCGGATTGTAACTCAACGCAAAATCAAGTTTGTTGGAATTAATCAGCTCCACCAGTTCCAATACGGAATGGGAATACACAATCGACAATTCCGCTTTAGGGAAAGCCTTCGTAAACTTCAACACGCAGATATTCAGCAAAGGGAAGAGGCTGTATATTACTCCTATTTTTATCTTTCCCGTATAGACATGCTGCATTTCCTTCAAATGCTGTATGCCATACGCCACCTCCTCTATCGCTTTACGGGAACAGTCCAAAAAATCCCGTCCGGCATCCGTCAGATAGATTTTCTTCCCGATGCGGTCGAACAGCGTCACGCCGAGTTCCTCTTCCAGTTGCTTGATGCTTAACGACAAAGTGCTCTGCGTGATAAAAAGCTCTTTGGAGGCCTCAGTAAACGAAAGCACGTCTGCCAACTTGACGAAATATTTCAGCGGAGTCAGTTCCATAAGAAAAATCAATAGAAATCATGAATATTATTAATTCTACAAATTTACGAAAAAGAGAAATTACTCCTAACTTTGAGACAAGAAAAATGAAAACGTCTCTGGGTTAAACTATTATAAACGAAGCGAAAGAAAGAGACGGTGGACATTAAATAATGTATAAGAATGTTGAGAAACCCAAGTGGTTCGCCACGTTCAACGACAGCCAGCGACAAAACAATCGGTTCGACAGGTAAAAAGGACACGAAACAAATAAAACGATTATATATAATTAAGGTATAAACATCATTTATGGCAGAGGTATTAGGACACATATCGCAAATTATCGGCCCGGTGGTAGACGTTCATTTCGAGCACAGCGAGAAAGAACAGAACGCAAACCTTCCGAGCATACACGACGCTCTGAAAATCCAACGTCCGGGCGGCAAGACATTGACCGTGGAAGTGCAGCAACACATCGGAGAAGACACGGTGCGCACCATCGCCATGGATAGTACGGACGGCCTGCAACGCGGCATGAAAGTGGTCTCTACCGGAAAACCCATCACCATGCCGGTGGGCGCACAGATTCGCGGACGGGTCATGAACGTCGTAGGCGAAGCCATCGACGGCATGCAGGCATTAGACGAAACCGGAGCATTTCCCATCCACCGGGATCCTCCTAAGTTTGAAGACCTTTCCACCACTCAGGAAGTGCTTTTCACGGGCATCAAAGTGATAGACCTGTTGGAACCCTATCTGAAAGGAGGAAAAATCGGATTGTTCGGTGGGGCGGGCGTAGGAAAAACGGTATTAATCAAGGAGCTCATCAACAACATTGCCAAAAAGCATAACGGCTTTTCCGTGTTCGCCGGTGTGGGAGAACGTACGCGTGAGGGTAACGACCTGCTACGCGAAATGATTGAGTCCGGTGTCATCAAATACGGCGACGAATTTCTGAAAAGCATGGAAGCCGGGCATTGGGACCTGTCGAAAGTAGACATGGATGAGGTGGAAAAATCCCAAGTGGCCATGGTATTCGGACAGATGAACGAACCGCCGGGCGCACGTTCTTCCGTAGCGCTTTCCGGTCTGACCTTAGCCGAGTCTTTCCGTGACAACAATAAGGGAGACGGACCGCGTGACATTCTGTTCTTCATCGACAACATCTTCCGTTTCACCCAGGCCGGTTCCGAAGTGTCCGCCCTGTTGGGACGTATGCCCTCGGCCGTGGGTTATCAGCCGACACTGGCTTCCGAAATGGGACAGATGCAAGAACGAATCACGTCCACGAAGAACGGATCTATCACGTCTGTACAGGCCGTGTACGTGCCTGCCGACGACTTGACCGACCCTGCCCCGGCCACGACATTCACGCATCTGGATGCCACGACCGTACTGAGCCGTAAAATCACGGAGTTGGGCATTTATCCTGCGGTGGATCCCTTGGAATCCACATCGCGTATTCTTGATCCGCTCATCGTGGGACAGGAACATTACGAAACGGCCCAGCGCGTCAAACAAATCCTGCAACGGAACAAGGAGCTGCAAGACATCATTTCCATCCTCGGCATGGACGAGCTTTCGGACGAAGACCGTCTGACGGTGAACCGCGCACGACGGGTACAACGTTTCCTGTCGCAACCCTTTGCCGTGGCCGAACAGTTCACAGGCGTGCCGGGCGTCATGGTATCCATCGAAGACACCATCAAAGGATTCAAAATGATATTGGACGGAGAGGTGGACGACCTTCCCGAACAGGCTTTCCTCAACGTGGGCACCATTGAAGACGCCATTGCCAAAGGAAAAGAATTGTTGAGCGCAGCCCAAAACTAAATCGTATGGAAGAGGATAAAATTCATTTGCTCATCGTGTCGCCGGAAAAGACTTTGTTCGAAGGCCCGGTGAAGTACGTAAGACTTCCCGGCAGTGCCGGACAGTTCGCCGTATTCCACAACCACGCGCCCCTGATTTCGTCCCTCGACGCAGGAGAAGTCGTTTACCGGAGTGGAAAAGACAAGATCTGCTTGAACATTTCAGGTGGTTTTGTAGAAGTGAATGACAACACAGTCTCCGTCTGCGTAACGGAAGTGACGGCCTGACCCCTTTCAGGTCAGGCTGCATAAAAAGATAAGTTTAAGGAATGAAGCTACTAAAATATTTATGCTGTATAGGTTTATGCCTGTTGATGTTCATGCCACGGCAGGCACAGGCTGAAGAAACCCAAGAAATAGATGTGTACGAAATCGTTTTCGGCCACATCGAAGACGCATACGAATGGCATATCACAGACATCGGAGATGCCTCCATACGCATCCCCTTGCCCGTGATTGTGAAAAGCTCTTCCGGTTGGCATATATTTTCTTCTGCCCGTCTGAGAAATCAAGCCCGATACGAAGGATTATACATCGCACCGGATGGCGAATATAAAAATAAAATCGTAGAAAAAGACGCCACGGGAGAAGAAATCCGTCCGTTCGACATCTCCATCACCAAAAACGTGCTGGCACTGTTCATCAACAGCGCCATATTGGTGGCCATCATGCTGGGATGTGCGCGTTGGTACAAGCGTCACGAAGTGAGCGAAGGAGCACCTAAAGGCGGTGTGGGCATGATAGAGGCTCTGGTGGTCATGATAAACGATGAAGTCATCAAAGGATGTATCGGGGAAGACTACCGGAGATACGCTCCCTACTTGCTGACCGCGTTCTTTTTCGTTCTGGTTAACAACCTGATGGGTATTCTTCCAATCTTTCCGGGAGGAGCTAACGTCACGGGAAACATTGCCATTACATTGGTATTGGCATTGTGCACCTTTCTCTTCACCAACATCTGCGGAACAAAAGCCTATTGGAAGGATATCTTTTGGCCGAAAGTCCCCTTATGGTTGAAAGTTCCCGTGCCTCTCATGCCTATGATTGAGCTATTCGGGATTTTCACCAAACCATTTGCTTTGATGATCCGTCTGTTTGCCAACATCATGGCCGGGCACGCAGCCATCCTAAGTTTGGTAGCCATTATCTTCATTACGGTGAAGGCAGGTCCGGTCATCAACGGTTCCATGACGGTCATATCCGTACTTTTCGGTATCTTCATGGACATGCTGGAACTTCTTGTAGCCTTCATCCAAGCGTATGTATTCACCATGTTGTCGGCCGTGTTCATCGGACTGTCACGCGTAAAAGAAGAGAATTAAAGGAAAACTATTAGAAAATTAAGTATAACCCTTAAAAACAGAAACATTATGTTATTATCCATTTTATTACAAGCTATCGGAGGTATAGGTCTTACCAAGTTGGGTGCAGCGATTGGCGCTGGTATTGCCGTTTTGGGTGCAGGTATAGGTATCGGACGCATCGGCGGCTCGGCCATGGACGCCATTGCACGACAACCGTCGGAATCCAACAACGTGCGTATGAATATGATCATCGCGGCAGCTTTGATAGAAGGTGTAGCCCTCATCGCCATTGTCGTTTGTCTTTTGACATTGTTCCTCTAAACCGTTGTTGCTTATGGGACTGCTAACCCCGGATCCGGGCACACTGTTCTGGATGGTGATTATATTCGGAATCGTATTCTTCATCTTGGCTAAATACGCATTTCCTGTCATCACCGGAATGGTGGACAAACGGAAACAATACATAGACAGTTCGCTGGAGGCTGCCCGCCAGGCCAACGAGCAGTTGCAGCAGGTAAAAGCCGAAAGCGAAGCACTGCTGGCACGGGCACACGAAGAGCAGACCGCCATACTGAAAGAAGCTTCCGCCACGCGCGACCGCATCATCGCCGAAGCACGCGAACGGGCTCGCACCGAAGCGCGGAAAGCTTTGGATGAAACCCGCCACCAGATAGCTGCGGAAAAAGAAAGCGCCATCAACGACATACGTCGGCAAGTAGCGATACTGTCTGTAGATGTGGCTGAAAAGGTATTGCGTAAAAAACTGTCTGATGATAAGGAACAGCTTGAATTAGTGAACAGACTGTTGGACGAAGTTAAATCAAACAACAACATTGAATAATGGATATAGGAATTATTGCAAGACGTTATGCCCGCGCATTGTTGCTCTTCGCATGCGAGAACGGACACGAAACCTTGGTGTACGAACAGGCCCAACAACTCCTGTTCCAATACAACCAGCTTCCGGAGTTCCGCCATACGATAGAGAATCCGATGGTGAGCCGTACAGAGAAAATAAAGCTCTTGCACAATGCTACCGCCGGAGCGGACACATGCGAAGAGTTGACCAAATTCTTCTATCTGCTACTTGAAAAAAGGCGCGAAAAGCTATTGGCTTTCATCCTGCATTCTTTCTTATTCTTATATCGGAAAAAGAAAAAAATACGTCAGGGAAAACTTGTCACGGCAATGCCGCTACCGGAGGAAACCCTCAACGAGCTGAAAGCGCTCATCCTGAAACGCTATCGGGGACGCACGGTGGAATTCAACACCAAGGTAGACCCCGACATCATCGGTGGCGGCATTCTGGAAATCGGCTATTGGCGAATCGACGCCAGCATAGCCGGACAGTTGAAACGCGTGAAGAAACAGTTCATCGAGAAAAACAGAAGAATCGTATAATGAAAAGGAAACAAGAATATGCCAGATAAGATAAGACCCAGCGAGGTTTCGGAGGTATTGCTCCAACAGCTCAAAGGAATCAACACGTCCATCCAGTTCGACGAAGTGGGCGCGGTGTTGCAGGTCAGCGACGGCGTGGCACGTATTTATGGATTGCTCCATGCCGAGGCCAATGAATTATTGGAATTTGAAAACGGAGTGATGGGAGTGGTGATGAACCTGGAAGAAGACAACGTGGGAGCCGTCCTCTTAGGAGCCACCGACCTCATCAAAGAGGGCATGATTGTGAAACGTACGGGACGCATCGCCTCCATACGGGTCAGCGAGAACATGCTGGGGCGCGTCATCGACCCGTTGGGCGTTCCTTTGGACGGAAGAGGCACCGTAGGAGGGGAACTTTTCGAAATGCCGCTGGAACGCAAAGCTCCCGGAGTCATTTACCGCCAACCGGTATCTGAACCTCTGCAGACAGGCATCAAGGCCATCGACGCCATGATTCCCATCGGACGGGGACAACGCGAATTGATCATCGGCGACCGCCAAACGGGGAAGACCGCGATAGCCATCGACACCATCATCAACCAACGTTCCGCATACGAGGCGGGCAAACCGGTGTACTGCATCTATGTGGCCATCGGGCAGAAAGGCTCCACCGTGGCCAACATCGTCAACACGCTGCGTGAAAAAGGTGCCATGGACTACACGGTGGTCGTAGCCGCTACGGCTGCCGACCCGGCTGCATTGCAATACTTCGCACCGTTTGCCGGGGCAGCCATCGGAGAATATTTCCGTGACACCGGCCGCCATGCCTTAGTCGTATTCGACGACCTTTCCAAACAGGCCGTAGCCTACCGCGAGGTTTCGCTCATCCTGCGCCGTCCGTCGGGTCGCGAAGCTTACCCCGGCGACATCTTCTACCTGCACTCCCGCCTGTTGGAACGTGCTGCCAAAATCATCAACCAGCAGGAAGTGGCCGAGCAGATGAACGACCTGCCGGAAAGCCTGAAAGGAAAAGTGAAATGCGGAGGTTCGCTCACGGCACTCCCTATCATCGAGACACAGGCAGGCGACGTGTCCGCCTACATCCCTACGAATGTGATTTCCATCACCGACGGACAGATATTCCTCGAAACTGACTTGTTCAACCAAGGCTTCCGTCCGGCCATCAATGTAGGTATCTCCGTATCCCGTGTGGGCGGCAGCGCGCAAATCAAGAGCATGAAGAAAGTGGCCGGCACGCTGAAAATCGACCAGGCACAATACCGTGAACTGGAAGCTTTCTCCAAGTTCAGCAGCGACATGGATTCCGTGACCGTCATGACCATCGACCGCGGACGAAAGAACAACCAACTGTTGATACAACCCCAATACTCCCCCATGCCGGTAGGCGAACAAGTCGCTATCCTCTATTGCGGTACGCACGGACTGATGCGAGACATACGTATCGACCAGGTCATTGCCTTCCAGCACGAATTTCTGGAAAGCCTGCGCGCATCTCACCGTCAGGATGTGTTGGAGGTTTTAGAAGGCGGAGTCATCAACGAACAAGTGACCAAAGTCATCGAAGATGTGGCTCAGTCCACTCTTCTGTTATTTAAAAACTGATAGACCATGGCATCATTAAAAGAAGTTAAGGGCAGAATACTCTCGGCCAATAATACGCTGAAGATTACGTCGGCCATGAAAATGGTGGCTTCCGCCAAGTTGCACAAGGCGCAAGAAGTCATCGAAGGCATGTTGCCCTACGAACGGCAGATGTCGGCCATCATGACCCACTTCTTGCAAACCGGCGGTAAGACGGAATCGCCCTTTGCCACGCAACGGGAGGCAAAGCGCATTGCACTGGTCATATTCTCGTCCAACAGCAGTTTGTGCGGCGGATTCAACTCCAACGTCATACGCTCTTACCATCAGTGGCTGGACGAACACGCACAAATGGCAAAGGAAAATCTTATCATCTATCCCGTAGGAAGAAAGATTGCAGACGCTGTGAAAAAATCGGGCTTTACCCCGGCCGGAGATTATACGCACATGGCCGATAAGCCCAACTATACGGAATGTGAGAGTTTGGCAGCAGAACTATGCGAACGTTTTTTGTCGGGCGACATAGACCGGGTAGAGCTTATTTATCATCACTTTAAATCCGCCGGTTCACAGGAACTCGTCAACACGGTATATTTACCGATAGATTTGTCTGCCATGACCGAGGTTCCGACCGACAACCGGCAGCCGGACTATCTGATAGAACCTTCGGAAGAAATTCTATTGGCCAAACTGATTCCGGAGGTGTTGAAGCTGAAAGTCTATACCACTCTTTTAGACTCCAACGCATCCGAACATGCCACACGAAGCATGGCCATGCAGATAGCCACGGACAATGCCAACAACTTGATACAGGACCTCACCGTCGTGTACAACAAAGGACGCCAGCAGGCCATCACCAACGAACTGTTGGACATCATGGGCGGCACCATGGCTTGATGCGCCGCGCTCCGCGACTTCTGAAAAAAAGACCGGGCATACCAAGAGAATTTCCTCTGTATGCCCGGTCATTTTTTCCTGATTCCGTTACCGCCCTCACCTGTGTTTCCTACCCCTGTGTTCCAGACCTAAAAAACACGTTCGGAAGGTTCTTTGCAACAGTCTGATAATTAACGCTGTAAAAATCTGCGCCAAACGATTTTTCATTCTCAGCCGAATGATTTTTCAATCTCCTGAGATTGATTTTCCGTTCTGCGGCAAACGGTTTTCCAGCCTCCTGCCTGCTTTTCAGCGGCGCGGAGCAGAATGCGGTTTTTGTCCCTGAAAACGCGGACGACTTCCCATGTCCGGACGTTCATAAAGCTGTTGCACCTGTCTCATCGTCAACACTTTCTTAAACTTGTCATAGTAGCTCTTCTGCACGTCCAACCGTTTCTCCTGAGCCGAAAAACGAGCCTTTATGTTCTCGTCTATATCTTTATCCGACTGTGCCGCCTGACTTCCTTTTTCCTTTTTGGGCACGCGGCATTCCGCCAACTTTTGCATATAGTCCTCGTAAAGGGGAATAAATTTTGCCGATGTTTCGTCGTCCAACATCAGTTTCCCGGCCATCCGCTTGGCCATCTGTTCGGGATTTGTCCGCATGCGCGGCGTGTTTCCGCCCTCTTGGGCTGACAATGTGCTTCCGGCCAGCAAAGCAAAACATACGGCCATCATCAATTTTCTCATAGTTGTTTCCTTTTTAATTAAACCATTCTTTTTTGTTTCACAGAAGTATGACCCATTTCCAAGTATAAGGTTTACTCGCAAAATCTCTCCTCCGCCGAATATAACAAGCTTTAACAAGCCGTACGGACCGTCACATACTCAAAGGGCCGGCTCCGTTTCCTTACGAAGCCGGCCCCTGCCACCGTATCTTTCCGGCGTGCAAACCGTATTATTTCATCACAAATGTATTATAAGAATGCGCTGCCAGTTCGGCGGACAGGCTCTTCTCTCCTATCTTGACCACCAACGGAGAAGCCTCGTCCTTGAAATTTCCGGCCACGACCACATATTTTCCTTCAGGCGTGCGGCTGACCAATACCGGCATCCTGTCGTCCCCTTGGGCTTTGTAAGCCACCACCTGACTGCCTTTCGTGATGAAATGGCTGTAATGCTTCACGGCAAAATACTCCGGAGTATAGGTAAACGTGCGTGCCTTGGAATCCACCCGGATAAGGGCATTCTGTTTCCATCCCCACGGACTCTCGCCATTGTCGGCCAAGATGAAATTCCAGAAAGTGTACTCGTTGCATCCGTTACCCAAATAATGGTTCATCAGTTCAAAGGTATGTTCGCCTGCTCCCCAGTCGAAGCTACCCCGTCCGCATTCGCTTTCCGAACACATATAGTTCCACTCGGGATGTTCCTTGCGCAGTACGGGGAGCGACTCGCGGCCTTCCCATTGAAATGCCATGCCGCTTACGTATTCCTGCAACTTCGTGTCGGAAGCAATCTTCTGCACATAGTCCACACGATTGGTGTTGAACGTCCCGAGATAAAGCTTCACCTCCGGATGTTTTTGTCTGAGCGTGGGACCCAGATAGTCGCGATTGAACCGCACCGTTCCCTCGGCCGTCCATGCACAACCGGGGTAAGGCGTGTAGCTGTATGCCTCATTCTGATATATCACCATATCTATATTCACCCCCTGTTCCTTGTAAGCGTCGATAAACTTACAGAAATAATTGGCATACGCCTGCAAGTAACGCGGGTCCTGTATAAAGTAGTCCGTGGTAGCCAACTGGCGCGGGAATTTATCCCCTCTCCTACCGACCAGTTTCATTTCATCAGGATCCACCTTATCGTTCACATTACCGTAAAGGATGTAATTCATCTTTTCGGGCATGTGGTTGAACTTGCTGCTCAACACAGGATAATCTCCCGTGATTTTCATCCAACTGGGTGGACACCACGGAGATGTCCAGAACGTCAGTTCGGGATTATACTTCTGTGCCGCACGTATGAAGGGGATGATGGACTGTTTGTCGCGGTCTATATTGAAATAACGCAGTTCCAGATCCCCGGCCACCTCGTCGCAACTATACCAAGAACGGGCATAGTCGTTGGCGTTCATGGAAATACGCCCACGGGAAATACGCAAATCCCCCTCCGGAGAAAATACGTTTTTCAGTATCTCGTCCTGTTCGTCACGGGTCAACATGCCCAATGCGTCCCAATCCAATTCATTAAACGTGGCACCCCACGCCTTGAATTCCACAATCGGTGCCACATTCTCTTCCACCGTCACATGGGCATCCGCAGCCTTCTTGGACATCTTCACCGTAGACGTTTTCCACGTATTTCCTTCCGTACTGGCATACCACGTGAATGATTGTGCCAAACTCCCGGCAGACCAAGCCGCCACACAACTGCATGCGAAAAGCAATTTGATTCTTTGTTTCATAATACTTCAAAAATTGGTTAATGAATATCAAGTGCAAATCTAACACTTTTTCCGAAACAAATATCTGATATAAATCAGAAAAAGCGGGCTCACACCCGCTTTCTTCTTAAAAAAAATTAATCCATACTTCAACTTTTATGCGTCATAATCTCCAAAACCTTACGGTCGGTCTCGTTCATGGCTTCGGCTCCTATACTTGTCAGGTTATGTATGCTCTTATCCACATCATCGTCGATGATGCCTTCCACGCTGCTCACACATTTCTGCTGCATGGCCAGCATGGCTGACAATACGGCTGTGGAAACCCCGCTCGTCAATTTCAATGCGCAACTCGGTTTGGCTCCGTCACAAATCATCCCCGTGAGGTTCGCTATCATATTCTTCACGGCGTATGAGACTTGCTCGTACTTTCCTCCCATCAGGTAGGTGATACCACAGCTCGATCCCGTAGAAGCCACCACACATCCGCACAAGGCCGACAGGACACCCAGACTTTGCTTGATATAGATGGCTGTCAGATGGCTCAGCATAAGCGCGCGAACAAGTTCTTCGTCCGTATTGTGATTCTCTTCGGCAAAAACCACGACCGGCATCGTAGCACAAATCCCCTGGTTGCCGCTTCCGGAATTGCTCATCACCGGAATCATAGCCCCGGCCATACGGGCGTCGCACGCACATGAGGTGCTCGACAGAATATGAGAGAATATCGTATCCCCCATAATACCGCGCCCCAAAGGACGGCTCAGCGTCTTGCCCAACTCATGTCCGTAGCACCCTTTCAAAGCTTGCCGGGAGGCCGATTCGTTCAAGCGGCGTGCTTCCCGGATAAATTCGATTTCTTCCAACGGCGCTTCTACTGAAAAATCGTACACCTTGCGCAAGTTGAGTTCGCATTCGTCCTCTCCGGCTTCCTCTCCTTGTGGCATACGATTGTCCAACAGCACTTTCCCGTCTTTCTCCACATAGACGAAATGCGTATGCTGACCGGCAATGACAGCCGTAGCCCTATGACCGGACTCACTCTCCACTATGGCTTCGACATACAGCTTTTCCGAAATGCCTTCTTTTAATGATATTTTGACACGCCGCTCCGCTATGTATTGTTTGCCCAGCTCTACGTCTGTCGGCATCACGTCTTTCAGCACCTCCAGCCCGTATGCAGACTTACCTGCCACTACGCCCAAAGCTATAGCTATGGGAAGTCCCACCATACCCGTACCGGGAATTCCCACACCCATGGCATTTTTCAGTATATTCGCACTGAGGAAGACGCTGACTGCGACCGGTCTTTCTCCAAGCACCTCTGCCGCGCGGGCCACACAAAGAGACACGCATATAGGTTCTGTGCATCCCATTGCCGGCACCACCTGTTGCTTCACCAACCGGATGATGCGTTCCCGCTCCGTTTTTTCAATTTTCATGTTTTATTCTTTTCCGGCCCAAAGGTCATTCGTCCGCCAGTTCTTCCTCCACATCCTTGATGTCCGCCTCGGGGGTATAGCTTCCGTAAAAAGTATCATCTCCGGCCGTATCGCCCTCTTCTTCCGACTCCGAATCAGTTTCAGTGTCTTCGTCCACAATGCGGCGGTTGCCGTCTTCGTCATATTCCGGTTCGGGCACAAAACGCAATTTCTCTACCGGTTCGCGTTTCTTGGCAAAAATAGCCTCTACCCAAGTTCCTTTCGCAATCTCCAAGACTTCATAACCATCGGCGACTTTACGTTCCAACGTACCGCCTGCAGCATGGATGCGTGAAGCAGGCAGAGTTGTCGTACTAATGTCGAAAGCCGACTCTATAATGTCTTTTATCGTCAAAGATATGGAATCCCAACCACCGCCGAAATTACCTTCTATCAACTTCAGCAGGTCGGACGCCGTAATATGTTTAATGTTCTCATACGAGAGATCCGTAATCCGGCGAATCTCTTTCTTACGTATGGCCACGGCACCTTTTCGTTTGTCTACACAAGGAAGGATGACATAATTGCCGTCGCTATACCTCATGACTTCCCGGTCGTCTTTCGGGTCGAAATGATATACGTCAAAGGCCAGCCGGATGACGTTCAGCACTTTTTCCTCAGATGAAGAAAAACCTTCTTCCTTAATATCCTTTTGCCACAAATCCAAAAGTTCTTGGGCTTCCGTTCCCCATACATTACTGGCGTTCAAATCGAGAACCGATTCCAAATAGTAATTCTTCTTCTGCATATTCTTTCCTCTTTAATTTTTTGGCAAAAGTAATAAAATAAATACGTTCTACCACAAGTATTTTTGAGAAAACGAGCATAATGTCCATAAAAAAAGTTACCTTTGACCGTATTAATCTAATATCAATAAAAATACAGACCTATGAAGAAACCATTATTGACAGTTTTGACACTTCTTACCTCCTCGTTATGTATCTGGGCAGATCCGGTAGACAGGGCAAAGGCCAAAGAAATAGCTACGGCCTATATGCGTGGAAATCAACCCCCTGAACTTATAGAAACTTCTATTGCCAAACGCAAGGGAACTGACGGACATGCCCCTCTTTACATTTTCAATCGTGGAAACGACCAAGGCTTCGTCATCATATCCGGAGACGACTGCATGCCCTACGTACTGGGATATACCGAAAAGGGGGACTTCGACCCGCAAACTCTCCCGCCTGCCATGCTCGACTGGTTGGAAGGATACAGCCGAATGATAGAAGCAGCACAAGCCCAGGGTTTAGGGCCGAGAGTACAAACACGAGCCAACGACAAGGAAAACATCGCCCCATTGGTCAGTGCACACTGGTCGCAAGGGGCTCCTTACAATAACTTATGCCCGTATATGTCAAACGGGTCAGGCCGCGCGCTGACCGGATGTGTGGCCACGGCTGCCGCGCAAGTGGCATATTACTGGAGAAAAGAGCTGCCCGACCGTTCGCAGTATGATACGCCGACTTACGGTTACGGCGACGCTCCCGTCACCGAATCATTCCCAAAAGGAACTCCCTTGCAATGGGAACTGATGCAGGACAACTACGGAGGCTCCACGCCCGAGGACATGAACACGGCCGTGGCCACGCTGATGGCCATCACGGGAACCTCCACGTGGCTCACCTACGGTTCGTCCACGTCGGGACAAATCCGTGACTTGGTCAACACCTTCTCCGGACAATTCCTCATGGACAGCCGATGCACGTACAAATCCGGTATCAGCCAGTCGGAATGGGAAGACATGGTGTACGACGACTTGGCAAAAGGTTGGCCCATCGTGTACAGCGGAGTATCCCCGACATCAGGCGGACATGCCGTAGTGGTAGACGGATACCGCGCCTCGGACAACCTTTTCCATTTTAATTTCGGATGGGGAGGACAAGGAGACGGGTATTACACCGTGGACGACTTGACGGGTATGAACGGATTCAACGGGCAGCAAGGCATGACCCACGCCATACATCCGCGTACCTATTCTTTGGAAGGTGAAATCCGGACAGGCAAGATGTACACCCGCATGAAAAACGCCATCGAAGTGGAAATCACCAACCATGGAACCACAGACTACAAGGGAATATACCTTGCCATCGAGCGAAAAGAAGAGGAACCGACAGACGTAAGCGACGCACTTCTAAGAGACGTGAACACGGTCGTCCCGAGCGGAGAAACGGCAACTGTGGAATTGACTTACCGGCCCAGTATCGCCGGGCCGTATTACATGTACCTCATGGACAGTAATGCCCGTATCCTGGCACGCCTGACGACCGAAGCCTCCGTACAGGAACCCGTCTTGTCACTGAACGGCCTCCGGCTCGATGCCGCTCAGGAAAGCGAGAAAACATCCATCGTGATCGGCGGACAAGAGAGCACCATATTATATAATAAGGTGTACAGCGACGCAGCCTGCGTCCTGGCTTCCATAACGAACGCCCAAGAAGCTACCGCCACCACGCCGACCTTGCAATGCGACCTGTACCAATACGATGCCGGACAATCGGCCTTTGTCATACGCGAGGATTTGTCGGACAGGGAGACCGTCTTTGCTGAAGGCGCGACACAAGACGTGACGTTCAACTTCAACGACATGGAAAAAGACGTGTTATACGCTGTCGCACTACACCGCGACTACAAGGCCGGAGGAGAAGACCGGACGATGGAGGCAGCACCGGAAGACACCATGGTCTATTTCAAGATAGCCGGTTGCGACCTCACCATGGCCGAAACGGACAACCGGGGAACCGTCTTCTTCGGCCATTGGAACAGGGACAAGTTTTTGGAACTGGCGGCCACGACCCCGGCCTTGCACTACGACCTGACACGCGTGACTGGCATAGACAGCCTGCCGCAGGTAGCGAACCCGAACATACTGTTTTATCTTGATGCCGCCTCGGACGTCACCGGACGCAACATCATCAAGAATGGGGTATGCGAGGAACTCTACCTAACCATGGGTTACGACTACTACGCACAGCAACCTTTCACCGCCCGCCGCGCCGTCTTCGACCCGCAGTCCTCGTCGACGAAATGGCAATATATCGCCCTGCCTTTCGACTGCGAAGTACCCGAAGGTAGCCGCGCACGGCGAATCAAGAAACTGAGCAACATCCTTATCTCGGAATCAGACGAAGTAAACACAACGTTAAAGGCTTGCACGCCTTACCTCTACCGGACTACCCGGCCGGGCGAAGACCGGATTACGGCCACCGACGTGACCGTCGATGACGGGCACGGAACGGCTACGTCCGACACCCTGTCCTACAGTTTCAGCAATGGAGTGGCCCGGAAAGGACTCCGCATGCTGAACAAGGCCGACATACAGACCTTCGTAGAGGACGAGGGCACCACCATCCCCGCTTTCAGCGGTTACCTTACGTACGACAAGGACGTAAGCATCAACATCTACGCATACGAAAAGAAAGACAAGGAAAGCGAAGAGCTCGGCGAACTGCTGAACCAAGCCTACATTTTGGCTGGAAATTCCGACGGGCAGCTGTCTGCGGAAGACCTCAACACGTTCCTCGGCCAAATCCACACCGCAGCCGCATGCTATACCCGCCATCCGGAAGCGGAGGAGATAGCCGAAGCCGCCGCCCTTCTGGAAGAGAATATCAAAGCCTGCCGACAGAACCTCATCCCCACAGATGCGCCCATCGACCTCACGGATGTCTACCTGACCAATGCTTCGTTTGAAAGCCGACGCACCACAGGCTGGGACATCACGCGCGAGACAGGGCAGAGTTCAAAGGTGGCGGACGTTTCCTCTTTAGACAACTACATGGTGGATGCCGATGGCAGTTACGTGTTCTACTCTTATTCCAGTAGCGGGGCAGGCAGCGTCACGCTGAGCCAGAAAGCCACGGGACTGAAAAACGGATTCTACCGCGTGAAGGCATGGATAGCCACTGACGAAGGACAGAGCGTCACGCTCTTTGCCAACGAGGCCATGGCCACGATGACCGACGACGGTTTCGGCGGACGTTACCTGCGGGAAACCGTCATAGACAGCATCCACGTGACGGACGGCATGCTCACCCTCGGCATCAAAGGTAACGACGGATGGTATAAGGCCGACAACTTCAGGTTGTATTATCTGGGCGACGGCACCACCTCCGTCACTTCCGTACGTAAGGGCACAGCTACCGTCAAAGCATACGGCGGAGAGGGTTGCATCAGTTTGCAAGGTCCGGAAGGACAAGTGCTGACCGTTTCCATCTACGGAACGGATGGACGCATGGTACGGCAAGTGACCGTCGATGGGCACGAACAAGTGCGCGGCCTTTCTAAAGGGCTGTATATCGTAGACCGGCAAAAAGTCATCGTCCGGTAGTGCGTCGGTAAACATTCACTTATACGAACCCCGGTTTCCAGCCTCAAACAAGCATCGGAAACCGGGGTTCGTTTTTCTCTATCGCTCCCGTCCGGTGACGGCCACCTTGATGACGCCATCCAGCCTGTTCTCAAAAATCCGGTAGGCTTCTTCAATACGTTCCAACGGGAAACGATGGGTGACGAGCGGCGTGGTGTCAATCCGGCCCGCCTCTATCAGGGAAAGGATTTCGGCACAATCGCAACCGTCCACCCCTCCGGTCTTGAACGTCAGGTTCTTCCCGTACATGTCCGGCAACGGCAACAACTGGGGCTTGTCATAAAGCGCCACAATCGTCACGATGGCATTGGGACGGGCACACTCCCAGGCCAGTCGGAAACTGTCCTGACTACCGGCCATCTCCAACACCACGTCCGCCCCTCCATGGGCACTATGGCGCAACACAAAGTCTTTACAGCTTTCGGGAGTCGTCACCTCCACCCCGGGATAGTGTTCGCGCACGAAACGCAACCGCTCCTCCGACCGTTCGCAAACGATGACGCGATGCGGATTTTTCAGCATGACACACTGCAAAGTGCATATCCCCGTGGGGCCTGCGCCGATAATCAACACCGTGTCCTCTTCCTTGATTTCCGAGATACGCGCCGCCCAAAAGCCTGTGGCCAAGATGTCGCCCACGAACAAAGCCTGCTCGTCGGTCACCGACGGGGGAATCACATTCAAGCCCTGGTCCGCATACGGAACCCTGACAAATTCGGCTTGTCCTCCGTCGATGCGGCAACCCAAAGCCCATCCGCCATGAGGGTCGGTGCAGTTGTTCACGTATCCGTGTCGGCAAAAGAAGCATTCCCCGCAAAATGTCTCCACGTTTACGGTCACCCTGTCGCCCGGCTTGACCGAAGTGACTTCATGGCCTACTTCTTCCACCACCCCGACCATTTCATGCCCTACCGTGATTCCCGGTACGGCACGCGGCACACTCCCATGTTTGATGTGTAAATCACTGGTACAGATGCTTCCCAACGTCACCCGTACGATGGCATCCCGCCCGTCCTGCAACTCCGGACGCGGCTTTTCCCTTAATTCGAATCTCCCTTGTTCTACGAACGTGTATGCAAGCATAATCGTCTCCTTTCTTTTGAACGGTTCTTTCCGTACGCAAAGATAGCGAAAGGCGAGTGCAGTTCCAAGCCTAAAGCTTGCTTTTGAGCGAGGAACTGCCGAGCCGCATCCTATCTTCGTGAAACAAAGAAAACGAAAGGCGAGTGCAGCTCCAAGCCAGAAGCTTGCTTTTGGACGAGGAACTGCCGAGCCGCATCCTATCTTCGTGGAAACAAAGACAGCGGCCCTCCATCCCGCTACTCCGCTGCACCGCCCGCCCCTTCTCCCCTTCACACTCCGCAGGCGTAGACTGACAAAATGGCAGTTTTTCGCCCCACTCTCAGAGAGAAAAAAGACGGAAACAGCCTCATCTGGAAAATTCTTTTTAAGAAACATACATATTTGTGCGGCATATCCCAATAAGAATTATGGAATATTCACAATCAATTGCAAGAGATTGATTTCTCATTCGGCTGAAAGCGATTAATTTTTCTCCGCATAACTTTCCGTCATCGTCCTCATCCCACCCCAAAAACAAGAAGAAAAGGGCAAAACATCCTACGGGGAAAAGGGATTTTTTCTCTATTCCGACGTTATTCCCCGACAAAAAGCTACTGTCATTTTGTATGGCTTCCCCCTCGCCTATGCCGGATACCCGGATACGGAAGGTAAGTAAAAGACAAACGGAAATTACATTCAAGCATGATCCGGCTTCTTATCCGTTACATATTGTCCCGGGCAAAAGGCACGAGAATCCATTATTTTCGCACACGCCTGCACCCGTTCCCGAAAAACCAAACCTAAGCTCATTATAACTGACATTTTGGCAGACTCAAAATGAAGTTCAATGAAAAAATGAATCTGCCGTGAGTTTATCTCTTACGAAGAGAGCGACCGTCTCGTCAGAAAGTTACATAAAATGGTGAATATAAGTGAATCACAAATCTTATTTTTTATCTTACATTCCAACTTAATAAACATATTTAATGAAAATCTAAGTTCTTACAACCTAAAAGTTATGACATTCAGACTTCTATTCCTGTGGTCGCTCTCTTCGTAAGAGAGAAACTAAAACCATACAAAAACAAGCATCAACAAATACTAAAATATAGTGGTTATGAGAACAAAAACATGTTTATTTACGCTCCTTTTCGGGGCATGGTGCGGAAGTAGCGGCACAGCGATGGCCGACGACGTAACCGTGGGAGGCATCAGGTATGAAACCAACGAAAATGCAGGAACAGCCAAGGCTATGCCTTTAGATGACGGACTATATTCTGGGGACATAACAGTTCCGGCTTCGTTCACCTACGATGGCAAGACGTACAGCGTGACAGAAGTGGACGATGAAATGTTCAGATATAACACGGACGTTACTTCCGTCGTCCTACAGGTGCAACCGGGAGAATTTTTCTCTTTCCAAGGCTGCACTGCACTGAAGTCGGTTTCGCTGCCGGACGGCATGACGGAATTGCAGGGAACCTTCAATGGTTGCAGCAGCCTGGAGGACGTGCGCTTTCCGGCAGACCTGCAAAAACTGGGTTCCGGCACGTTTTCAGGCTGCACGAGCCTGAAGAGCATCACCATACCGGCCAGCGTGAAGGAAATGACATACGGAGTTTTCAACGATTGCCCCTCGTTGACGGAACTGGCTTTTGCCGAAAGCAAGGATTCGCTGATCATCGACGGGGATTTCACCAACCTCCCGGTGCACGAGTTGCGGGTGGGGAGAAACCTGTCGTTCTACGGATTTTCGTGCCCGTGGAACACGTCCACCTTGGAAACGGCGGACGTGTCGGGCCAAACTACCACCATCCCTTCATCCATGTTCCAAGGCTGTACCGGCCTGACTCGTGCAGCTATCGGAGAAAGTGTCACAACTATCAAATCCGACGCATTCAGCGGCTGCACAGCCTTGCAGTCCATCGTCATACCATCGGGCGTAGACAGCATAGAAATGGCCGTGTTCACGGGCTGCACCAACCTGCAAAGTGTCCGGTTGGAAGAGGGCGCAACCGTGATAGGCGAATACATGTTCCTGGAATGCACTTCCCTTTCCAACGTGGAACTGCCGTCCACGCTGACGACGATAGGCAACGGGGCATTCAAACAATGCGCATTGGAGACGGTCTGCCTTCCGGCTTCCGTGGATTCCATCGGCGAATATGCTTTCCAGAACTGCACCGCGCTGAAGTCCGTAGAACTTCCTGCCGGATTGAAGGCCCTCAGCAGGTATGTGTTCAACGGTTGTACCTCATTGGGCAGCATCGTCCTGCCCGACGGGTTGGAAACCATCGGATACAGTGCCTTCTCCAACTGCACGGCGATGACTTCCATCACGATGGGCGACAAAATAAAGAGCGTCGGCGACGGGGCGTTCGTAAATTGCGAGGCGTTGGCCGACGTGTGCTACAAAGGAAGCCTGTCCGGATGGATGCGCATCGACATGCTGGCGGACACGTATCCGGAAGAAACCTGCCCGTTGTCTTTCGCCTCACGCCTCTACGTGGACTACGGCACAGATGACCAGCAAATCGTGACCGACTTGGTGGTCCCGGAGGACATCACCGCAGTGAAAGACTACGCTTTCGCCGGTTACAAAGGGCTGACGTCGGCCGTATTCCCTGCCCACGTGAAAGAAATCGGCAGAGAAGCGTTTTCCTACTGCACCCAACTGGCACAAGCCGAGATACACGCACAGCGCATCGGCGGATACGCCTTTTTCTACTGCAACCGCCTGAAAAACGTAGTCATCGGCAAAGAAGTGAATTTTATCGGTGCCATGTCCTTTAATTATGTCAATCCGACCCAAACGCAATATGAAGGAACGTTGGACGAATGGTGCCGCATATACTTTGCCTCCGCGAGTGCCAACCCGTCCGCCTCGGGCAAACTGTACATCGGCGGCAGCGAGATATGCAGTGAACTGGTACTGCCTTCCACCCTCACCTCCGTAGGGCAGTATGCCTTCTACAGATGTTGGTCGATTACTTCATTGGTCATTCCGGAAAACATCCGTGAAATAGGAGAAAGCGCGTTCAGCAACTGTCCGAACCTCGTGTCCGTGACCGTGGCTTCACCTGCAAAGAAAGCTATGAACACCTTGGCGCAAGAAGGTCTTAGCCTCGGGGATTACGCCTTCCAAGGATGCACCAAACTGGCCGACATCAACCTCTCCGCCTCTTTGACAGGTATAGGTACCGGCGCGTTCGACGGTACGGCATGGCTCAACGCACAGCCCGACGGAGTGGTCTACCTCTCCACGTTTGCCTATAAATATAAAGGTACGATGGCGGAAGGTACTACCCTTGCACTACTTGACGGGACGACGGACGTTTGCGGTCGGGCCTTCAACAACTGTTGGAACCTGGCAGGCATCGACCTGCCGGAAAGCCTGAAAACCATCGGCAAGGAAGCTTTCAGCGGCACAGGCCTGCTGTCCGTCTCACTGCCTTCCCGCATCGACTCCATCGGCGAAAGCGCATTCAGCGGGTGCGACAAGCTGGTTTCGGCCACGCTGCCCGAAAACCTCACAACGATTCCGGCTTCCATGTTTTCCCGTTGCTATGCACTGGCTGCCATCTCTATTCCGGCCAGTGTGGAATACATTGGCGACGAAGCCTTTTATAGCTGCCTCGGCCTGAAAGAAATTACTTCTTTCAATCCTGTACCTCCCGTATGCGAACCTTTTTACGGCGAGAACTGGACCATGGTTTTCGATGGCGTGAATCCAGAGCATTGCACTTTGAAAATCCCGACCGGCTCCACCGCAAGTTACGCCGCAGCCGTGGGATGGGACATGTTCTACCTTTGCGAAGAGTTTGACCCCTCGGGCATACAAGGCGTCCTCAAAGGAAAAGCGTCCGGAAAAACCGTACATTACGACCTCAACGGCCGGATGATTCCGTCCAACGCAAAGGGCATACACATCGTACGCGAAGCTGACGGAAGCTGCCGGAAAATCTGGGTGAAATGACGCAGGACGCACTTGTGAAACATAAAGCCTGCATGGCACCGCAAGTTTAGACACGAGGCCATACACAAAAAAGGGATGCCGCGACCGGCATCCCTTTATCTTTAAAACAAAATCCCCGTACGTAAGGAAAACGTTCCTATACAAACGCGGGGCACATCTCCCCCTCTGGGTTCTATTCCTCTTCCAATGTCATGCCCAAATATGAACAAGAGAAGTTCTTTCCCTTTACGGAAGGAAACTGGCTGCGCGCATCCACATCTTGCCGTGAACGCAAATGCTCCACTATGCGATTGTAACATTCCTGCGCGTTACGAGCCTTGCAACGAGCCTTGAACCGCGTATCCTTATACTGGAACTTCGTGGTGCCGGGAATGGGAACCACACGTTTGAAAAGGATTTCCCCTTCATACCATCCCGGACGGTCGTTGATGGAAAAACGGGCCGCGGGTTCCTTCTCCGAACTTTCGGCCAAAGACTGCGTCCTGCCTCCGTTCACTTTAAATTCGGCCAAAGTCGTAGCCGTTGTCTTAATCACAATAAAATACACACGGGGACGTACCTTATAACGCTTGGGATAAGGCATCGGACTATCCATGTATTGGCGCAAATCTTTCACGAAAGCCTCATCCAACGTAATACCCGGCAGAGAAGACAGGAAATCGAAAGCCTCTTCCGCCGAACTCACCACGCACTCCTCGTCAAAATAGCGAATGTATAAATTCATCAATTCATTAAATAAATAAAACCATAAAATCCGAACAATTATACATCAAGGATATAATTAGTCGGAGACCGGTGCAAAATTATATAAAATCTCCCGTCCGGACAAATTTTGTCTGGTTTAATCCGCCCCGGCGATAACAAAATAAGTAACTTTGCACAACCATTCATGATAATTTGAACATGCCTATCATCAGATTCATTAAAAACTGGACTCTCCCCATCGCCATGCTCGCGGGAGCATTGTCTTACTTCATTTACACCGGGATTCCTGCCCTGGAACCTACGAAGCCTTACGTAGCCCGGTTTATCGACATCCTGCAACCGGCATTGATTTTTGCCATGCTTTTCATCACGTTCTGTAAAGTGAATCCCAGAGAACTCCGTCCTTGCCGTTGGCATGGATGGCTGCTCTTGATTCAGGCCGGCTGTTTTGCCCTCCTTGCCGGACTTTTGAAATGTTTTCCCCATCTGCCGGGCCAGGTTTTGGCAGAAGCCGCCATGCTGTGCATGATTTGCCCGACAGCTACGGCGGCAGCAGTGGTCACCGGAAAATTGGGAGGCAGTGCGGCCAACCTGACCACCTATACCATTTTAATCAATCTGGTCACAGCACTGATAGTCCCCATATTCGTCCCCTTGATTCACCCCCACCCCGATTTGACATTCGGTGTCTCCTTTTCCTTGATATTAAGCAAAGTCTTCCCTCTCCTGTTCTGCCCGTTCCTGGCCGCTTTATTCGTTCGCTACTGCCTTCCGGGCGTACACAAACTGGTCGTCCGCTGCAAAGACCTGGCATTCTATTTGTGGGCCGTGGCACTGGCCATTGCCATCGGGGTTACCGTGAAGAGTATTGTCCACAGCGAAGTATCGGTGCTTTACCAATTGGGCATAGCCGGCATATCGCTTGTTTGCTGCGTCGTACAATTCTGGGCGGGGAAACGCATCGGAACCTGTTACAATGATTCCATCAGCGCAGGTCAGGCCTTGGGACAAAAGAACACGGTATTTGCCATTTGGATGGGGTATACGTTCATGACTCCGGTCACATCGGTAGCCGGAGGCTTCTACAGCATTTGGCACAATATCTACAACTCTTACCAACTCTACCGTAAACGAAACGAAGAAAACAAATGAAACCGGAATGTATAAAAACAAGAAAAGCCACCCTCACGGGCAGCTTTGCCTGAGCGGAAAACGAGACTCGAACTCGCGACCCCGACCTTGGCAAGGTCGTGCTCTACCAACTGAGCTATTTCCGCAAAAGATGCTTGTTCCATTAAGTTCATTAGTTTTTGCATTCCCCTGAATGCGGTTGCAAAGGTACAATTATTTTTTTAAAGCGCAAGCATCTGTATGGAAAAAAATCAATCGTTATTTCATTTTTTCTGTTTTCAACACATCCTGTCCCGATAGTCGGTGTAACTGAAACGCCGGTAATATTCCAAAGTCCCGTCGCTATGCAGCATCGCGATGTCCGGATGGCGGATGCCGTTGAACATATTGGTTTTTACCGTAGTATAATGTATCATATCTTCAAAGATAATCCGGTCGCCCGGCGCGAGCGGATGGCCAAAGCGCCATGCGCCCATGTAGTCACCGCTCAAACAACTGTTCCCGCCCAAACGATAGACATTTTCTTCCGGAGCCGCACGTTTCACCGCATCGGGTTCCATCGTCTCGGCGTTACGTACCGCCGGTTGATACGGCATTTCCAAACAATCCGGCATGTGGCAAGTGAAGCTCACGTCGAGAATGGCCGTGCGTATCCCTTTATTTTCCACAACATCGACTACCGAAGCAACCAACGGACCGGTTTGCCAGGCAAAAGCCGAGCCAGGTTCCAAAATGACCGTAAGGTTGGGATAGCGTTCCTTCAAGCCTTTCAGGATGGCCACCAAACGCTCCACATCATAATCCTTCCGCGTCATCAAATGGCCGCCTCCCAGATTGAGCCATTTCAATCGGGACAGCCATCTCCCAAACTTCTCCTCTATATGCTGCAAAGTGTGTTCGAGTGCTTCGGAAGAACTCTCGCAGTGACAATGACAATGGAATCCTTCAATCCCGGCTGGCAGGCAGTACGGAAGTTGCGAGGCCATCATGCCGAAACGGGAGCCGGGCGCACAAGGATTGTACAAGTCCACTTCTATCTCCGAATACTCCGGATTGATGCGCAGCCCGCAAGAGACACGCTCCTCCGGATGCAGACGGTTGTATTCCTCCACGCGCGGATAGAAACGGACATACTGGCTCATGGAATTGAACGTGACATGACTGCTGCACGAGAGTATCCGGTCGAAATCACGTTCCGTATACGCCGGAGAATAAGTATGTGCCTTGCTACCGAACTCTTCCGCCGCCAAACGGGCCTCGTAGAGGGAACTGGCCGTGGTATGGCTGATGTATTCCCTGAAAACAGGGAACGATTTCCATAAAGCGAAAGCCTTGAAGGCTAAAATGATTTCCACTCCCGCCCTTCGGGATACATCCCGAATCAGCTCCAGGTTACGCCGCAACAAATCTTCCTCTATGATATAGCACGGTGTCGGCACACCTTCGTATGTAAAACGGTCTGTCTTCATGCTGCCCACTTACCTACTTAATATATGACATGCACATTATCCAACCACAATGTGGTTCCTACAGAACCCACGTACGCGCCTCCGTAACTGGAATCGAACTGCAACACGATATGCGTGGGCGTTTCACCGGCATCGGCCCAACCCACTTCCTTGATAGGCACCATCTTCCCCTTGCTGTTACGGGTGTATTGTGTCTTGTCACCGGATATCAATCCCATATAACTTTGAAACCCGGGCTGCTTGGTAATATCACCGTATTTAATAGGAAATTTTGCACCGTTTACCCAATCCGTATTGTGGTTGAAACGATGAATCATCGTTCCTATGCGTTGGGCGTACACATTCCCTTTTTTGTCTTCCCAACGTTTCTGGAGCAAACATACCACATCGGGCATATCTTTTCCCTGGACTTTGGTCACGCGGCTAAACCCTGTCTGACGGATACGGTCCGGTTCGTCGGAAAGTTTCACCTTATAGTCGAAACTGATAGCCTGCGGACGTTTGGTAAAAGGTATGCCCACAGCCAATTTGCTCATCGGATTGGACGTATTGGTAATCGGTTCGGGCACGCTGCCCAGAAAAACAGAACCGGCTGCCAACACTTCTATATTCACAATTCCCATGACTTTCACTTTCTCTACATGAGTCTCCAGGCGGGCACAATAACCGTCTCCCCGTTTCTCCCGGTAAACCGAAGTATTCGTCTTGGTGATTCCGCAAACCTTGGCCATCACATTCGACGTTGCCCACGGCGAACCTCCCTGATTCGTATAAGCCTTGTTCTCGTTCCAGACCGCGTCCGGACCGATTTCGTACAACTGTTTGGTATCTCCACCGATAATGCCGCTCTCCTTAATGTTGCGGACTATCCATTGATCGAAATCACCAAACTTAATCAATTCCGACTGGGCCATGCCCTGCATCACGGGCCATACAGCCAACAGCCCTGAGACATACACACTCTTAAAATTCATTTTATATCTCTGTTTTTAGTTTTTTTCAAAAAGCCTCATTGATATTAAAGGTGAAATTCGGGCTGTCTTTGGTAAAGCCCAAATCAAAACGTATATTCACCCTTTTCTTGAATTCCCAACGATAGCCGATACCATAGTTGGGAAGCATCTCATCATAATATATATGACCGAAATTAGGAAACACGTTGGCCAAACCCACCCATACGGCTATTCCGTTGCGCCCCTTGATATGTTGGCGCAGCTCCAACTGCCCTTCCATGATATTACGGTCGCGATATCGCCCTTCATAATACCCACGCATGCGCCCCAACACCCCGACCTGGGCCATCATGGTCCAAGGCACATCTCCATAATTGAACAAGGTATGCAATTCCATGGCCAGCACGCCGCCTTTCCACACCTGATGGTAGGTGCTATAAGTCAAGTCGGTATAACTGAAAGCGTAGTCGTTTCCGAAACCGGACGGGTAGAACATCTGTTCCCAACGGAAGAAATTGCCGCGGTAGGCATTCAGTACAAAGTCTCGCGTATCGTACGTGAAATTAAATCCCGCTCCGTAATTCGCCACCGATTTGTCTTGTCCTTCCAGTAACGCCTCGTTCTCAAAACCGAAACTGTTCACCCATTCTACGTCCACGACCGGCCCCAAAAAGACCGATTCGTTCAGGCGAAACAAAAAACTGGGCTTGAACTGAAGCTTCACACGCTCATAGTCGCTCTTATTCGCATCACTGGCACCGTTCTCATAACCTATTCCCCAAAATTTTCCCGGAAAGGTATAAAACGACAACTGATAATCGAAACGGTATCTCTGATGAGGTAGAAAATTATTTCCCCGCAACCCTACAGCCAACATCCCCGACAGGGAAGCATTGGCGTACACCGAAACATTGGACTTGGGCAACAAAGGATCAGAACGATCCCATGAATACAGACCGGAGGCCGTAGCTCCCAATCCGACAGATGTAGCAGCCGAATAACTCGGCCCTATCAACATACTGAAATCGAAAGGCCGGTCTTCGTGTTTATTGGTGTTACTCAGATAACGCCCTATCCACTTGAGCGGATTGCGCGTCTTGCGAACCGGCTCCACAACTGAAGATACAGAATCCGCGTCAGGTTTTATACTGTCTTTCACCTCAGCGAAGGCATGCCCACCTTCTCCGACAGCCCGAACAAACATGCAAGACAGCCCGTACAAAAGCACAGTACAAAAGAATCTATTCCGCATTTCTTATTCCATGAAGTTGCAAAATTACAGTTTTTTTGCCATTAAGAGCTACTGTTTTCAGTATATTGATGCTTTCTTAAAAGAATTAACACTATGATTTCTACATCCTATCAGCCTGTTTGTCACGAAAAACCGCCAGCAAACATTGTAAGGAACAAAAGATTTGCGTAATTTTGTCTTAATGAACAAACGAAATATAAATACCATGACTCAGATATACTCCTACGAAAAGATTCGGAACGACATGAGACTTCTGGAACTGCTCTCCCAAAGCGTCCCCAACATCGGTGCCGCATGCACGGAAATCATCAACCTGGAGGCCATTCTGAACCTGCCCAAAGGCACGGAACATTTCCTGGCCGACATACACGGGGAATACGAGGCCTTCCAGCATATTTTGAAAAACGCGTCGGGCAATATCAAACGTAAGGTGAACGAAATATTCGGAACCACGATGCGAGAGTCGGAAATCCGGCAACTCTGTTCCCTGATTTATTACCCCGAACAAAAGCTGCAATACATCAAGAACTCCGAAACGAACCTGAACGATTTCTACAACATCACCCTTCATCAACTCGTAAGCGTATGTCAGTCGGTCTCGTCCAAATACACGCGTTCCAAGGTGCGTAAGGCGCTCCCTAAGGAATTTGCCTATATCATAGAGGAGTTGTTGCACGAGTCTCCGCAAGACTATAACAAACAAGCCTACTTCAACCGCATCATCGAGACCATCGTGTCCACCGGACGGGCTGATGAATTCATCTGCGCCATCTGCAACCTGATACAACGCCTGAGCATCGACCAGTTGCACATCCTCGGCGACATCTTCGACCGCGGCCCCGGAGCGCACATCATCATGGACACACTGTGCAATTACCACAACTTCGACATACAGTGGGGCAACCACGACGCGCTTTGGATGGGGGCGGCAGCCGGCAACGACTGTTGCATTGCCAACGTGCTGCGCCTGACGCTCCGTTACGGTAACCTCGCCACACTGGAAGACGGCTACGGCATCAACCTGGTGCCGCTTGCCACGTTCGCCATGGAAACATACGCCGACGACCCCTGTCATTATTTCGGGCCGCAACTGGACAAAGACGACACGAGGCATAACCAGAAAGCCCGACGCCTCATCGCACAGATGCACAAGGCCATCAGCATTATCCAGTTCAAGCTCGAAGCTGCCATGATAGACAGCCGCCCCGAATGGCACATGAAAGAGAGGAAACAACTGGAGCACATTGATTTTGAAAGAAAAGTTTTCGTGCGCGACGGGAAGGAATACGCCATGCGCGACTGTTATTTCCCCACCATCGACCCGAAATCGCCCTACAAACTCACGCCCGAGGAGCAAGAACTGGTCAACAAACTGCACCACTCTTTCAGTGTGAGCGACAAGCTGAACAAGCACATACAATGCCTGTTCTCCCACGGTTGCATGTACGGGATATTCAACTCCAATTTGCTGTTCCACGCTTCCGTACCGCTAAATGCCGACGGAAGCCTGAAGGAAGTGGACATCAACGGAGAAAAAGTCAAAGGACGGGCCTTGCTGGACAAGATAGGCCTGGTCTTGCGCTCCGCTTTCAACAGCGACACCGAGCCTAAAGAAAGAAAGTTTGCCGTCGACTATTTTTGGTATCTGTGGTGCGGCGTGGACTCTCCCCTGTTCGACAAATCCAAAATGACTACTTTCGAACGCTATTTTCTGGAGGACAAAACCACCCATACCGAAGAGAAAGGGTACTACTACAGATTGAGGGACGACGAGAAAGTCTGCGATATGATTCTCGATTCGTTCGGAGTCACGGGACAGCACCGCCACATCATCAACGGCCACGTCCCGGTACGCGTAGGGCGCGGAGAGACACCCATCAAAGCCAACGGCAAACTGATGGTCATCGACGGCGGCTTCGCCAAGGCCTATCATAATACGACCGGAATAGCGGGCTACACCTTGGTGTTCCACAGCCGGGGCTTCCAGTTGGTACAGCACGAACCGTTCACATCGGCCGAAGAGGCCATCAAAAACGGGACGGACATCGTGAGCACCACGCAAATCGTGGAAATGAGCACTCAACGTATGATGGTGAGGGACACCGACAAGGGTGCCGAACTGGAAAGCCAGATAGAAGAGCTGAAAGAATTGCTTTATGCCTACCGGCACGGTTTCATCAAGGAAAGTACCAAAAACAAGTTCCGCTATTGACGCGCAGCGAACGCGTTTCCTTCGCCTGCCCCACGAAGCGTCATCGGTCGGACGTGCCAGGCATCCGGTATTCCGTACATATTATTTACCAGAAGAACATCATTGATTTACAACCGATTACGGTTGTAAAAACGTTCTGCGCCAAACGGAAAATCGTTCTCAGCAGATTGATAAATCATTCTCAGCAGAACAAAATTTCGTTTGGCGCAGAACGTTTTTTGTATATCATTCTTCCTTTTCACGCTTACCGAACAGCAGTTGACGGTCGCGCTCGCAGGCCGGGACGGCCCATGCTTCCGGCACGAAACGCCATTGGTACAAAGGACGGGCGTCAATCTCGCCCTTGCCCTTGATATATTCTATGATACATGCACGCAAATCCTTATCCGTACTGGACAGCAAGCGTTCGTTCAACTTCTCGTGAGGAATGCCGGCACCTTTGGTAAACAGTTCCCCTCCTCCATTTCCACGGTAGGAATTGACAACCACCGTGTACCACGTTTCAAGTCCGAACGTACTTCCGTCCGCCATCCCCGTCACGCGGATTTTCTCACCGTAAGGTTTCGTCACGTCCACCGTGTAACAAATGCCGGCAGCCGAATCGAAGTTGTAGGCCAGATGCTTGAAACCCAAACGCCGGCCTTCGTCCAATACATAGTCCAAAAGCATCACGTGGTCGTCCGGCGCTTTCATCTGCGCCGTCCAGAGTCCGTAACTCATCTCCAGCATATCCTTGATTTCCTGTCCGGTAAGCCGCATGGTGTACAGCACGTCGTCGTAACGGTAAAGATTGAACACGTCGCGCACGCACACGTCTCCCTCCTTGATGCTGGCCGCAAAAGAGACCGGAGCGGCAAACGACACCTGGGCACCCGTGGTTTCCAACTGCGCCCGGTGGACAATGTCTACAAAAGCCGAGGGGCCGAAATAAGCATCCTGACTCTCTATCGTATGCACGAACCTTCCGATTTTCTGCCCTACGTAATACTCCGTATTGCGGATATAACGGCTGAAATAACGCTGCATGTATTTGGATTCTTCGCCTTTATAGTACGACAAATCCGTTATTTTCCCCTTCACGGACACCACACGGTTGCCCTCCCGTCCCGTCTCTACGTCTATATCGACCTCGCCCACCGTTACGGCCATGCTCGAGGGAGCCAGACAAAGCACCTCTTTGCCGTCGGGACCTTTCACCGTTTCACAGTTCTTCATGTGGTCATGCCCATAGCACACGACATCGAATCCCGCCACTTCGCGAGCTACGTCCAAAGCCGCGTTCTCCGCATAGTCCGGCGTAACGATGCCGCCCTCCTTGCCGGAATGGAACAGTCCGACGAGTACATCCGGCTGCTCTTTCTCCCGAATCAGGGGAACCCACCGCTTTGCACAAGACACCATATCCTCAAACTCCAGGCCGTCCCACAAAGCCGGCGGAAGCCAGTTCGGCACAGCCGGGGTAGTCATCCCCATTACGGCTACTTTCACACCGCAACGCTCCAATATGCAATAGGGAGGCAAGTAGCATCCGCCCCTCGCCCGGTCTATCACATTGGCCCCCAGCACCGGAAAACGGCAGGCGGCCGTCCAACGGTCGTACACCGCATGCCCCGTCTCGATGTCATGATTCCCCATCGCACCCACATCGTATGCCATATAGTTCATGATTTCCGCTGCCAGATTCTTTCCGGAAGAAGCCACGAAATTACTGTAATACACCACGGGGCTTCCCTGCAATATGTCCCCGCCGTCCATCAGCAACAACCTTTTGCCATAAACTTTTCGCAACGACTGCACGTAGGCATACACTCGCGAAAGGCTTCCCCTTACGGCATGATTGTTCACATAATCCCGCATGAAAAAACTGCCATGCACGTCACTGGTATGCACAATTTTTAAACTCACTATCTGTCTCTCTGCCGTACTATTTGCCATAATCTTCCCTCTGAAATTGAATCTTCCATGCAAAAATAACAATAATGCCGTCTTCTACAAACAGATTGGCATCTTATTTGTTGCAAATTATGCAGAAAGGAGATTTTTAACTATGGCATTTATCGATTATTATAAAATAATGGGTATCAGCAAGGATACTCCGCAAAAGGACATCAAGGCCGCTTACAAGAAAAGGGCCAAACAGTTCCACCCGGACCTGCATCCCGACGACCCTAAAGCCAAAGCCAAATTCCAGGCACTGAATGAAGCGTACGATGTGCTGAACGATCCGGAAAAACGGGCCAAATACGACCAATACGGCGAACACTGGAAAATGGCAGGCATGGGCGGCGGTGCCACAGGCGGTGCAGACGCAGGCGGCTTTGAAGGATTTGATTTCAGCCAGTTTACAGGAGGAGGCTTCTCGGACTTCTTCACGCAAATGTTCGGCGGAGGCGGTGGACGCGCACGCAGCTACCGCAGCGGCTTCAAACGGGGATTCGACCCGTTTGGAAACGAAAGCGGGACTGTAAGTTATGCCGACCGTGAGTGCACGGTAAATATCGACATGTACACGGCGTTGCTGGGCGGCTCCATCATCGTACAAACCCCGGAAGGCGACAAATTGAAACTGAAAATAAAGCCCGGTACACAGCCTGGCGCCAAAGTCCGCCTGAAAGGCAAAGGCGACATGCATTCCGACGGTACGCGCGGCAACCTGATTCTGACATACAACGTGCAACTCCCTGCCAGCCTGAGCGAAAGGCAAAAAGAGCTGTTGCAACAAATGAGAATGGGATGAAGATAAGGAAATATGTTGTAAAATCCGGAGAAAAGTGCGATATTTGCACCGGATTTTAAACTTCAATATCAAGCAATATGAACGACAATATCACACCCTACGTCAGATACATTGGCGCCGACGACAAGGATTTGGACTTATTCGAGAGCCAATACGTCGTACCACAAGGCATTTCGTACAACTCATACGTTATCACGGACGAAAAGATAGCCGTGATGGACACGATAGACCAGCGTAAAACGGAGGAATGGACAGTTCGTCTGGAAGAAGCCTTGGAGGGAAGGACGCCGGATTATCTCATCGTGCAGCATATGGAACCTGACCATGCGGCCAACATCGGATGGTTTGCCGAAAAATATCCCGAGGCCACAATCGTAGCCAGTGCCAAGGCCATCCAAATGATGCCTCAGTTTTTTGAAGAAGTCAACTTCGCAGGACGTACGCAAACCGTCAAGGAGGGCGACACGCTCTGTCTGGGACAACATACCCTGAAATTTATCATGGCGCCGATGGTACACTGGCCGGAAGTGATGCTGACGTATGAAGAAAGTGAGAAAATCCTGTTCTCCGCCGATGCTTTCGGCAAGTTCGGCGCACTCTGCCATGAGGGGGAATGGATAGACGAAGCCCGCCGTTACTACTTCAACATCGTCGGAAAATACGGGGCGCAAGTACAGGCTTTGCTGAAGAAAGCCGCCGGTCTGGACATCGCCATGATTTGTCCGCTCCACGGGCCTGTCTTGAAAGAAAACTTAGGGTATTACATCGGGCTTTACGATACTTGGAGCAAATACGAACCGGAAACGGAAGGGGTTGTCGTGGCTTATGCCTCCATACATGGAAATACGGCTGCCGCCGCACGCCGGATGGCTGAAATCCTAAGCGAAAAAGGAGCCACCGAAGTCATGCTTATTGACCTCTGTAGGGACGACATGGCTCTGGCCGTGGAAAGTGCGTTCCGTTACAGCAAGATGATTGTGGCCGCATCCTCATACGATGCAGGGGTATTCCCCCCGATGTTCGACTTCCTGCACCATCTGCAAATCAAGAATTTCCAGAAACGCCGGGTGGGCATCATCGAAAACGGCTCTTGGGCACCTACCGCCGGACGCATGATGTCGTGCATGTTGTCGGAAATGAAAAACATGGAAATCATGGAACACATGGTCACGATTAAAAGCAGCATGAAGAAAGCCGACCTCTTGCAAATGGAAGAATTGGCCGAAGAACTCCTTGCCACAGAATAAAAGAAAGCCTACACTTAGCAAAGAAATCAGAAAAGCGGGAATGCAATGAAAAGCACTTCCCGCTTTTTGTTTGTCACCCGCCACATCCTTCCGCAAGCCTCCCTTCCAACCACGCGTCAATCAACATGCGTGCCATGGAGACCTTTCCGGGTATGTCCGGCAATTTGTCACGATTAAACCAACCGCCGTATGCGATTTCACTACGTTGCAAATGTAAGTCTCCCTCCACATAGTCCGCATAAAAACCAATCATCAATCCGCAAGGATAAGGCCACGGTTGGCTGCCGAAATATCGGATATTCTCCACACGTACGCCAGTTTCTTCCATCAATTCGCGGCGCACACATTCTTCGAGCGTCTCTCCGGTCTCCACAAAACCGGCCACCAGTCCGTAATACTTCCCACGAAGATTATGGGCATGCACCAATAGAATGCTATCTCCCCGGCGTACCAATACGATGATGGCCGTGGCCAACTGGGGCCAGACTTCTTTCCCGCAGTTCGTGCAACGTTTGCTGATATCCGTATGCAACTTCATCGGTGCCCCGCATACTCCGCAAAACTTCGTATTCTTATCCCAATAAAGAATCTCGGCTCCCTTTCCGGCCTTCAAATAAAGTTCGCGGGGCAAAACGTCGTATGAGGCCCGAAGCCCGGTCATGACATAGCGTTCGTCTCCCACCACCGGCATATCAATGCTTACCGCCCGGCATTCCCGCCCTTCCAACGGGGTCAGCCGATGCACGATATTCCATTCTGCCAACTTCACCGGAGGTTCTGCCCCGTAAGGCACCGTACAACGGCCTTCCGTCTCTCGCTGCAACAACAATTCGTCCTTACAAAAAACAAACCAATACGCCGGCTTGTCATATACAACCTGTACCATAAGTCTTATCATACAAAACGGAAGCCCCAACCTTAAAGGCGAGGCTTCCCGAACAGTTATTTCATCAGACGTCCTATTACAATCCCAAAGAAACCTTCACGGCTTCGACGGTTTGCATAGCCTTCTTTTCTGCTTCTGCATAGCATTTCGGACATTTCATCTCACCTGTCACTTCAATGTAGAACTTGATTTTAGGTTCTGTTCCGGATGGACGGACACTCACCTTTGTTCCATCTGCGGTATACCATTGCAGCACATTGGAGGTAGCGGGTTGCGCAATGTCCGTCACGTTACCCTTATTATCCGTAGCCTTCAGGCTCTGATAATCCTTCGTCAGTACGACTTCCGAACCGGCCAGTTCCTTCGGCGGATTCGTACGGAAGTTCACCATCATTTGTTTGATTTCGTCAGCTCCCGTCTTGCCAGGCTTCACGACATTAACCGTATGGTTGAGAGAGAAACCGTACTCCACGTAAATATCCATCAAGACATCGAACAGCGTCTTCCCCTGGTCTTTGGCCCAAGCACAGATTTCTGCCAAGAGCGAACAAGCGGACACAGCATCCTTGTCGCGCACAAAGTCTTCGGCCAAGAATCCGTATGACTCCTCTCCTCCGCCGATATACTGCTTCTTGCCTTCGTTTTCGCGAATAACACTGGCAATCCACTTGAAACCGGTGTAACAATCGTACATCTCTACGTTGTTCTTGTCAGCAATAGCCTTAATCAATTCCGTGGTCACGATGGTCTTTACTACGAACTCGTTCCCCTTCATCTTACCCATTGCAATACGGTTCTTGATGATGTAATAGAGGAAAATCATACAAGTCTGGTTACCATTCACCAACACCCATTCCCCGTTGCTGTCCTTGCAGGCCATACCGACACGGTCGGCATCCGGATCGGAAGCCATCACGATGTCTGCGTCTATCTTCTTGGCCAAAGCAATGGCCATGGAAAGTGCTTCGGCATTCTCGGGATTCGGTGACACTACCGTGGGGAAGTTACCGTCTTTCACCATTTGTTCGGGTACGGTATTGACGTTCTCAAATCCCCACAACTGCAACGACCGGGGAATCAGCATCATGCCTGTACCGTGAATGGGAGTATAGACAATCTTCATGTCCTTCTGACGGCGTATCGCCTCCGGGTCGATGGAAATGGTTTTTATTTTATCCAAATAAAGTTTGTCTATCTCTTCACCGATAATCTCAATCAAAGGATTGGCCGTGTCCAATACCGTATGCAAACCTTTAATATCCTCGGCACCGACTTTGTTCACCTCGTCGATGATACCCTTGTCGTGGGGAGCCAATACCTGGGCACCGTCGTCCCAGTAAGCCTTGTAACCGTTGTATTCTTTCGGATTGTGGGAAGCCGTAAGGATGATTCCACTTTGGCAACCCAACTGACGAATCGCAAACGACATTTCCGGCGTAGGACGCATGTCGTCGAACAAAGATACCTTTATGCCGTTTGCCGCAAAAATATTGGCCGAAACCTCGGCAAACAAACGGCTGTTGTTACGACAGTCATGACCTACCACTACGGCAATCTGCTTCAGATCCTTGAAGTTCTTATTCAGATAATTGGACAAGCCTTGCGTAGCTGCCCCCACCGTGTAAATGTTCATACGGTTCGTGCCCACTCCCATGATGCCGCGCAGACCGCCCGTTCCGAATTCCAGATTCTGATAAAAAGATTCCACCAAATCCGTCTTGTCGGGATTGTCGAGCATCTTGCGTACTTCCGTCTGCGTAGCCGCATCATATACTGAAGAAGAAAGCCAGGCTTCAGCTTTGGCCTCACATGATTTAATCAGTTCATTATCCATTTCGTATCTTATTATTATGAGTTATTTTTTATCCTTTGTTCCAATTTACAGGCAAATATACTCAATTCACAGCATATCGCCTACGATGAAATCTGAAAATACCCTAATTGCACGATTTATTTCACCTCAAAGCGGTCTCCCGTAGCTTTCACGATTTCACGGCGATAACGTTCCGGATATCCCGGACGTTCTACCGGAACACCCACCCCTCCGGGCGTACGTACATACTGCCCGTCTCTTTCAGGGCGCACAGTCCCGTCAATATATTTCACCATCAGACGCTTGCCCAGCTCCATCCATTCATAGAGCATTCCGGCAGCCGTCCGGTTCGTATAAGCCGTCAGGTATTTACGGGCGGCCGACATCCCTTCGCCCTCCGTCCCGGCCAATGCCATGGCTTCTTTTTCCGTTTTCTCCTGTAACGTATTGTAATCGGTTTCCAACCGGTCGCGCACCGTTTTGAGTTCACCGAACAACTGGCTGTAACGGGGATACACGATGCTGCTTACCCAATTACATACCCAAAAAGCACTTTTAAAAGAAAAGTGCAAATCGTCCGCCACCTTGTCGCTATAACACTCCGGCACCAAGTCCGTACAGCAATACACCGGCGTGAAAGCCATCATGTTCGCATCGTCGCAGCCGAACCACAGTACGCCACCCACATAATCAGGCAACTGGCTGCGCATCTGTGCCACCATGACAAATGCCGACTGTTGGGTAGAGATAGGACGTTCGTTGAAATACATCTTCCCGTCCACCTCCCATGTCAACGGCGTGGGGCGGTAAGGAGCTTCGAAAGGCCCCATACCGGGATCGTTGTCCAAAGCCAACGGAGTACCTTCGTAATGGTCGCGCATCATATCCTTCACGTCCTGCACGGAAAGCAGGCGGTTCGGCTTGACAAACAGCGGCATCGGTTCGGCCTGCGGATTTTCTCCCGAAGCGTATGGCAAATATTTCTCCATTCCGTCCACATAGCGGTTAAAGAAGCTCCACACCCGTGCCTCGCAAAAACGCAAAGCACTGAAATCAGCGGGAGCATAAGCATCGGCAAATGAAAAATCGCTGTCTTTCTTTCCCTTGAAATATCCCTTCTCGCGAGCAAAGCTAATCACGTCTTTGGAATAAAGACAGTTCTCCTTGTCGCGCAACGGGAAACGGCGGATGCGGCTCTGGTTGGCATGGGCACAGATACAATCGTCCGGCACACGCACGGCCACCCACACCGCACCTTTGCGTCCCGTCCCTTTTCCAATCAGATCCATGACCCACGCCTCGTTCTTGTCTGCTATCGTAAAGCTCTCGCCTTCACTGTTATACCCGTATTTATCAATCAGATTCGTCATCACTCCGATAGCTTCTTTCGCAGTCTTGGCACGCTGCAAAGTAATGTATATCAAGCTACCGTAATCCAACAATCCGGTTGAATCTACCAGCTCGGCACGGCCACCGAAAGTCGTTTCCGTAATCGTCAACTGATATTCGTTCATATTCCCTATCACGTTGTACGTTTCGGGAGCTTCTTCTATCTCTCCCGCATAATTGTTGTTTTCCCAATTATATACCGAACGCGTAGCGCCCTTCGCATGCTTTCCGGCCGCCCAATGGCGCAAAAAACCGAAACTTCCGAAGTCGTCCGCACTGTAAGATACGATGACCGACCCGTCGGCCGATGCCTTCTTTCCCACAATCAGATTCGTGCAAGCCTGCCCGTAGCCCGTGCACACAGCCAACACGACCGTCATTACCCATTTGATTTTCATCTTTCTGTAAATAAACCTATCGTTAATAAATAAACTCTTTCTCATCCACCGTTTCATTCCCGCAACGGTCCGTCACCTTCACGGTCAACCGGCGGCGTTTGCCCTCCGGACGCAACGGCGTTTCTTTCAACCGGCAAGTCCATACTCCCCGATAAGAAGTAAAGAGCACAAACCGGCCGTCCACGTATGCTTTAAAAGACTTCACCCCCGAACCGCTGTCCATCAGTTCGCAACGCAACACACTGACTTTCTTACCATTGAAATCCGTCTTCCAACGAACCACAGGCGCCACGGTGTCCATAGCCAACGCATACGACTCTCCCAAATCCCGAATCTGGGCAGAAAACCAACCGTCTGCATAGTCTCCCCCTACATATCCACGGGAAGACTCGATATAACATTTCTCCGGACGGGACACTGGCGTACGGGGAGCCAACATCAACGTGGCCCGTTTCACCAACGGCAAAAACTCATCGTGAAGCACATAAAGGTTGGAAATTCCGTCTTCCTTGGCTTCCACTCCCACGCGAAGCACTTCATCTTTTGTCAATGCTCCTGCCGGAATACGCAACTCCATCCCCGGGCGTTGCACCACTTGCGGACGACCGTGCTCCAACCATGCGCCCGAAGCCTTCCGGAGCTGCTCGCGCTCTTCCGCTTCGGCCAAACGCGCGTCGTCACGTTCGCCCCGCACCGTAAAACGGCACACCCGGACGTTTCCCTTCAAATCCTCCAAGGCATATTCAAAGAGGTAGTCGCGTTCCTCGTCCACGTCCACCCAACCTCGGTTCTCGTCGGCCGAAAGGAAACACAATGTGTTACCCGGATCCACAAAAGACTTCAAATACCAATGCTTCGTTTTCCGGTAGTGGGGATAGTCTCCCCACGAATTCACCAACGGATTTTCGTCCGGCATGAATTCGTCCATCAGGCTTTGGAAAACCTGCCTGCCGTCCACTTTCAGCGTGATGCGACGGATGCCGAACTTGTTCTGTGTGTTGTTCATCAGGTCGTCCGCCCAAACGGCAGCACCCACATGCCCCCAAGCCCGAACCACACGGGCAGAAGCATCGGCCGTGACCGTAAAAGTCTTGGACGACCCTCCGGTGTCTATCCAACCCCGCCCCGGACAAGCATACAGCTTCACCCCGTGGACGACCGGTGACATGTCGTCCGTCAGCAAATGTTGGAAATAAGGTAACGGATCCACCAACGCCCCGTCCGACACACGATGCAATTCCAAATGAAGATGAGGGGCAAGAGAAGCCCCCGTATTACCGCTGTAAGCAATCAAATCCCCCGCCTTTACGGGAAACACGGCGGGTGGAAGCTTCACGTCTACCCGCTCCGTCTCTTCTTTGTACTGACACCTGCGGACAACCTCCTGCAAGGCCGGAACGAACTCGTTCAAATGGCAATAAACGGATACCAGGCCGTTGGGGTGCGTCACATAAACGGCATTGCCAAAACCGTCGTAACCCACCGTAAGCCGCGACACATACCCGTCGCACACAGACAGTACCCGTTTACCCACCACGCCTTGCGTTTTCACGTCGATGCCGCAATGGAAATGGTTCGGACGCGGCTCGCCGAAACTGCCCGACATCAGGAACGGAATGTCCACCGGGAAATGAAAACGCCCGTCCTGTGCCGCTGCCTGCAAAGGGAGCCACAAAGCCACACTCATCCACCAAAAGTGTTTCTTCATATCTTACATACCTTATTATATATGCAAAAAACGATTACCAAGGCTGTCTCCCTTCCGTTTTCACGACGAGACAGTCCCGGCAACCGTTTGTCAATCCGACAGACTCATGGCCTGTCAACAAGCCTTAAAACTCATATCCAACCCTTTGACGGAATGGGTCAGTGCCCCGACGGAAATGAAGTCTACCCCACACTCGGCATAATCGCGCAAAGTGTCGAAAGTGATACCGCCGCTCGACTCCGTTTCAAAACGTCCGGCCACCATCTCCACGGCCTTACGCGTATCCTCCACGGAGAAGTTGTCGAGCATGATACGGTCTACGCCGCCCATATCCAACACCTGTTGCAATTCATCGAAGTTACGCACTTCGATTTCTATCTTCAGGTCCTTTCCCTTTTCCTTGAGATACTCATGGCAACGGTTGATGGCGTTGGCGATACCTCCGGCGAAGTCTACGTGGTTGTCCTTCAGGAGAATCATGTCGAACAATCCGATACGGTGGTTCACACCGCCTCCGATTTTCACGGCCGCCTTTTCCAACATACGCATGCCCGGGGTCGTCTTACGCGTGTCCAGCACACGGGTATTCGTCCCCTTCAGCCGCTCCACATACTTGTTCGTCATGGTAGCAATGCCACTCATACGTTGCATGATGTTCAACATCAGACGCTCCGTCTGCAACAGGCTCCTCACCCGCCCTGTGACGACCATGGCCACGTCGCCCGGCTTCACGTGCGTCCCGTCCTGTATGAACACCTCCACTTTCATGTCCGGATCGAAGCGACGGAACACCTCCTTCGCGATTTCCATTCCGGCCAACACGCCCTCTTCCTTGATGAGCAACTTGGATTTTCCCATGGCATCCGCCGGAATACAGCAGAGCGTAGTGTGGTCTCCATCGCCTATGTCTTCGGCAAAAGCCAAATCAATCAAGCGGTCATTCAATTCTTCAACTGACAACATATTTCCTATTCTTTTAATGTATTCGCAATGATTTGCAGACAAAGATACAACATAAAAACGAAAGGAGGTGCTTTTTTCAATGCCTTTCGGAAGATAAAGAACGATGGACGGCATTTTTTGATTTTTGAATAACAAAAATCATTCGGCTGAGAACGTGAAATCAATCTCAGCCAAACGATTTTTCATTCTCAGCCGAATGATTTTTCGTTTGGCGCAGATTGATTTTACGAAAACACCATACTGATATTCAATGTATTATAATATTCAAAAACCACGACAAGATGGCAAAGACCAAATACCTTGAATCCACCTTTACAAACGCCCGTACCGGATCTGTCATTTGATTTTCCACACGATGAGGAGCGGATTGCCGTCGGGATTGAACTTCCGTTCCACCTCTTGCAGTTCAGGGGGCAACGTGCCTTCTTTTTCCCGATACTGTTTCAACGTTTCCGCTATGGTTTCTGCAAAAGGACGGTAGACGACTGTGCCGGGCAAGCCTCCCGTGGGGATTATCCGCGAAAAGGAAAACGGCAACATGTCGTTATGGAAATTCAGGTATCCGCCTCCGGATTTCCGGTCGGTGTTCACCATAAAGGCATACTCCCGGTTGGTATTGAACAACATCACGGAATCCGAAACGGTCATATTGACAATCGACCAATTCAAATCCGCACAGTTGCGGTCGAACCAGTCGGGCGTCACGCCGCTCCGGATGGGGTTCTCGATAAGCCCTTCTTCACCAAAATCCATATTATAGGTTTCCACGACTTCCGCATTCCGGATTTTATACACGTGGGTGTCGAACGGAAAACTCACGTAAGCCCCGTCCACGGCCTGCATAAGGCTCTTCCCGGTGGTCAGCCTGCCAGGCACTCCCCCCGTGAAGGACAGCAGCACACGAGGCGTATCCTGCAACCGGTCCCGCTCCAAAGCCACCAGCTCAAAACCCGTCTCGTCACGGTATAGCGTGCGGATACCGTAAATGAAACGCCCGTCGGCCACCACCTCGTCCATATAATAATCAGTCTGCACGACCTCTTTCAGGTTCAGGTCGAAATCGAACACCATGATTTGGTAAGGCGCATCGCAGTGCACGTAAAGCGTTCTGCCTTCCTTATCCATGGCGACATCCATCAACCGGATATACTCATTATGCCCCTTGCCCACCATCGAGGCTGTGGACTTGAGGAAGTTCCCCTCGCGGTCGAACATCAACAGTTTGTTGTCCGCTTTGTCTACCACGAATATGCGGTCTTCGGCAAACAAAATACGGTCGGGAAACTTAATGAGGGCTTCGGGCACGCTGTCCGACAAGGCGACTATTTCATAGCTTTTCAGGAAAGAAGAATATACTAACTCATCGTGAATGCCATGTGTCTCTACTTTTACTAATTCCGCATTCAAAGAGGCTCTGCTGACACAACCGTTCAACGTCCACCCGATACTGATTGCCAATCCCCAAACATAATGAAAACAAGTCTTCTTCATGGTATTGAAAGTGAATAAAACATACAGTCACAAAGTTAATCCACTGGAATATATAAATCGTACCATTCGCCATATCTTTTCACGTTATTTAAACATCAATATACACAGCACCATCCTATAAAGAATGCTAATTCCGTAGGACCGAAGCCGCGACTTGCCGTCTTTTTGCTTACCTTTGGGCAACAACAACCCCAAAAGCAAAGCGACATGAACAGAATATGCAAACTTTTCGGCATCCGTTACCCCATCATACAAGGCGGTATGGTGTGGTGCAGCGGTTGGCGGCTGGCCGCCGCCGTCAGCCAAGCCGGTGGATTGGGACTGCTCGGAGCCGGTTCGATGCACCCGGAAACTCTCGTGGAACACATCCGTAAGATGAAGGCATCTACAGACCGGCCGTGGGGCGTGAACGTCCCGCTGATGTATCCGGAAATAGACCGGCTGATGGACATCCTCATACGGGAAGAAGTGAAAATAGTGTTCACCTCGGCCGGAAGCCCCAAGAAATTCACCCCGATGCTTCACGAGGCGGGCGTGACGGTGGCCCATGTGGTGTCGAGCAGTAAATTCGCACGGAAATGCGAGGAGGCCGGAGTAGACGCCATCGTAGCCGAAGGATTCGAAGCCGGAGGACATAACGGACGTGAAGAAACGACGACCCTCACCCTGATACCGCAAGTGCGCCGCGCCACCGGCCTTCCGGTCGTGGCAGCCGGAGGAATCGGCAGCGGAGAAGCGATGTTGGCAGCCATGGCATTAGGAGCCGAAGGGGTACAAATAGGCACCCTTTTTGCCCTGTCGGCAGAAAGTTCGGCTTCGGAAGCCTTCAAACAGCGTTGCCTCGCTTTGGACGAAGGCGGCACGATGCTCTGCCTTAAAAAACTGTCGCCCACACGTCTGGTGCGGAATGGGCTGTTCGACAAAGTGGCCGAAGCGGAGGCCCGCGGGGCTAATTCGGAAGAACTGCGCGACATTTTAGGCAAAGCGGCCTCCAAGCGCGGTATTTTCGAGGGGGACACTGAACAAGGCGAACTCGAAATCGGACAAATCGCATCGTCCGTAGATGCCATACGTCCCGCCGGAGACATCGTGCGGCAACTCGTGGAAGACTTCCGGAAAGCGCAGAAGGACGTGGCCGCCATCGGCTTTTGAAGAAGGCCGGAACGCGCCTTGCCCTACCGTAGGCACAAAACCGTACAGAAACGGAGGGTTTCCGTGTCGGTTTTTGAAACTTTTTCCTAACTTTGACCCGTCAATCAAACGCATAAGAAAATAAAATGTCATTATTCAGAGTTCTCCTTTCCATCATTTTTCCGCCTTTGGCCGTACTGGACCAGGGTTGCGGCTCGGTAGTCATCGTGTTCATCCTCACCCTGGCCGGTTGGATTCCGGGAGTCATTGCGGCTTTGGTCATCCTAAACAAAAAATAATAATCCGTCGCGGCCATGAAGATTACCCTACTCGTTGTCGGCAAGACGAACGACCCGCATTTCATTGCAGGCATAGAAGAATATGCCAAACGTATCCGGCACTACCTGCCTTTCGACATCGAAGTCATACCGGAATTGCGGAACACCAAAAGCCTTTCGGAAGAACAACAAAAGGAGAAAGAAGCGGATTTGCTGTTGAAAGCGTTCCAACCGGGCGACCATATCGTCTTGCTGGACGAACACGGACGGGAACATCGTTCGGTGGAGTTCGCCGCATGGATGGAAAAGCGGATGGCAGCCGGACTGAAACGGATGGTGTTCGTCGTGGGCGGTCCCTACGGTTTCTCGCCGCGCATCTACGAAAAGGCAAACGAGAAAGTCTCGCTTTCGCGCATGACATTCTCGCATCAAATGATCCGTCTGATTTTCACCGAACAAATCTATCGGACCATGACCATCATCAACGGTGAACCTTATCATCATGAATAACCTTTCCAGGCAGACATTCATTCGGGAAAACGCCACTCGAAATCCAGCGTCACCGGAAAATGGTCGCTGTATCCCCCTTTATACAACGGGCCTTGATAGGTGCGAAACGGACGAACGCCGCCATACGTCTTTTCCCGTTCGCACATAAAAGGAAAGGCCACTATGGCGCGACATCCGTCGGACGTATGAAACGGACGGCTGTTGTCCATCAACACCGGACTGACCAAGATATGGTCAATCGTTTCCCATATCCCCCGGTAGCGGTAGGAGCCTTTCACTCCGTCTGCGCAGAAGGGAGAAAGCCCCGGCTCACGGAAATACGGGAAAACCACCTCGCGGAACACTCTATCCTCCACATCGGCATTGAAATCGCCCATCCACAAGATACGGGCATCGGACGTAGCCGTACGCAACGAATCGGCTACAGCTCGCACCGTCCGTGCGGCCAGCATCCGATAACGGCGCGAAACACGGGTCGCTCCCAAACGACTGGGCAGATGGCATACGAGCACGTGCAACGTATCTCCCGAGAGTACTTCTCCTTTTACGTACAAGACGTTGCGCGTGGGCCGGAATCCGGCTTCTGCGGAAGGGACAGGAATTTCATGGGACTCCAATAAACGGAAACTACCCGGCTGGTAGAGCAGGGCCACGTCGATGCCCCGCACATCGGGGGAGTGGGTCGCCACGTAACGGTAACCGAGCGCACGCAGGGACGAACGCCGGGTCAAATCGAAAAGCACACTGTCGTTTTCCACCTCGCACAACCCGACCAAATCCGGCAAACGTTCTTTTCCCACAGCCGCAACGACCTTGGACAAGGCGTCCAACTTGCGCCAGTAACGGGACGGTGTCCATTTCTTCTCTCCGTCGGGCAGAAACTCACGGTCTTCCTTCAGGCTGTCATGACGGCAGTCAAACAAGTTTTCCACGTTGTAGAACATGACCCGGAAAGGTTGCTGCCCCTTGACCGGAAGCCACGCGCTCCATCCACAAAGCAATGCCGAAAGCCAAACAACCGGTTTCATTCTTCGGGCACGAATTCATAGCACCCGGCATCCGGTGTAGGTTCCGTCAGACGGTCTGTCCCGTAACGGTCCGTCGGATAACGGGCGACCCACTCCGTCGAGCCTTTGCCACGCGCCACGGAAATGTCTTTCAAGCGGAAATCGTACAGATAGTTATCCGTATCAAACAACCGGAACTGTTCTTGGCCGGTACCCTCCTCGCCTTTTTTTTCATACACCACGCCGACGAAACGCGCGGCATCGTCTTCCGCCTCGACCGTACGAAGTACGCAATTCCCGAAATAGTAATCCACATCCTTGTTCTCGTCTTCCAGATTCCCTGTCACTACATCATCGGCATACCCCGTCACCAGACAGTTCAGGAAATGAGCATGCTGGAGGGGATAATCCAAAGCCAACCATTTGTTGGCCAAATACAAGGCATCGCCCCGCGCAGCATCCCAAGGATAGAATTGTGCCAACGTGCAATGCACGAACTCGGCCCAACCGCCCACCACGGCCACACAATGCCCCAACGTATTGCTGATTTGGGTGTTGCCCACCGACGCACGGCAATGGTACAGCCCCAATCCTTCGCCACCTACGTTATGAATCACGCTGTTCTCCAACGTTAGTTTCATCACGTCTGTGGAAGAGCTGTCGCACGCAATACCGTAGGAAGCACTATGGATGTCCACATGGTTCAGCCGGTTGTCCGTACTCGTGGCCTTCAACCGTATGCCCCCCCAACGGGAAGGCGTATTGTCGTATGGCAGGTAATCGAACATCCGGTCTGTACGGTCGCCACGGAACACCACCGGACGATCGACCGTCCCTTCGGCCACGATACGACCGTGCACCCAAAGGTTGGCTCCGTCGTGGAAATACAACTGTACGCCTGCGGCCATGGACAATGTCACTCCCTCTCTCACGGAAAGACTGTCGTACACCACAATCGGACGTCCGGCCTCCAACAAAGTATCGGCTTCTATCACCTTGCCACGCCACATATAGGCATCCTGCCCCACGGCTGTAAGAATGACATGCTGCTCCCCCCCACTCTCCAAAGCAAAAATCAGGGTGTCGTTCAGGGCTACGGGGGCATCCTGCCCGTTTTCGGGCATTGTCACCTCTGCAAAAACCCGGATACTGTCTCCCGTGCGTACCTCGAAATCGTATGCCCGCGCCCCGCTTTCCGGCTCCAGATAGGAACCGTCCACATTCACCCGAAAGGGAGTGGCATACGCTTGTTTCAGACGTACGGACGCAATACGCAGGCCGTCTGCGTTACGGTTGTAAACCATCAGTTGGCGCGTGCTCGACCCTACGGTTGAAATCACGGTGTCGAACCTCACCGTATCGGTGGAAAAGGATAACAGCGCGCCGCGGTCGGTCGTGAACGACATGGAGTCGTCACAAGACGTAAAACCGGATACGGCCACGACGCCCCACGCAAGGACTGAGCCACAAAAGACGGATATTTTTCGCATATTCATAAATTCAAAAAAGGCATATCTGCCTTGTTATAACGCAGATATGCCCCGCTTATTTTAGGCTTTCGCCGGAATATTCTTCAAAATGGCTTTGATATGGTCCCAAACCATGGCAACCGTCGGTATCAACAAACGTTCGTCGGGCGAATGTACTCCACGCAACGTCGGGCCGAACGACACCATGTCCAGACCGGGATACTTCTCGCTGAACAATCCGCATTCCAATCCGGCATGTATCCCCAATACTTTCGGTTCCTTGCCAAACAAGGCTTTGTAAGTTTCCACTGCAATTTTCAGAATGTCCGATTCCGGATTCATTTTCCAACCCGGATAGCCTTCGCCCACTTCCACACGGGCACCGGCCAATTCAAAAGCGGCTTTCACCATATTGCTCATGTGGTGGCGCGCACTCAGTATGCTGCTGCGCTGACTGGTTTTCACCTGAATCTTATTGCCGTCCGTCAGACGGATACTGGCCAGATTGGAACTGGTCTCCACCAAATCGATGTCCTGCGACATGGAAAGGATGCCGTTGTGCACGGCCTGTAAAGCCCAAATGAGCTTGCGGGCCACTTCGCGCTCCACAGCTTTCGGCCTCGCGCTTTCGCTCTGCAACTCGAAGACCATAGTCTTTTCGGTCACACTGTATTCTTCTTCCACATCGGCACTGAACAGGTTCCAATCCACACGGATGCTCTCCTTGTCCTTCATCGGGATGGCACAAACCGCCATCGCTTCACGAGGTATGGCATTGTGCAGACCTCCGGCCTGAATGTCGCATAAATATAAATCGTATTTAGCCCAGGCATTATATAGGAAACGCGCCAGAATCTTGTTGGCATTCGCCCGCTTCTTGTTAATGTCGTCACCCGAATGTCCGCCCGTCAATCCTTTCACCTTCACTTCGAAGAAGAAATAATCCTGCGGAACATCCACCGGCGTAAAGTCGAATTCAGCCGTAGTTGCCGCTCCCCCGGCACAACTTACGAACAACTGCCCTTCGTCTTCCGAGTCCAAGTTCAACAAAATATCACCGGACATGAAACCGGGCTTCATCCCGAAAGCACCGCTCAAACCTGTTTCTTCGTCACGGGTAAACACACATTCTATCGGGCCGTGGGCAATATCCGAAGCGTCCAACAAGGCCAACTCCATCGCCACGCCTATCCCGTCGTCGGCACCCAACGTCGTCCCGTCCGCACGCAACCAATCTCCATCAATCAACGTACGAATCGCGTCTTTTTCAAAATCGAACTCCACCTCACGGTTCTTCTCGCAAACCATATCCATGTGGCTCTGTAAAATCACCGTCTTACGGTTTTCCATCCCCGGAGTCGCCCCCTTACGAATCAATACGTTTCCCGTCTCGTCCACCTTACATTCCAAACCTCTTTCACGGGCAAACTGTTCCAAATAAGCTATCATCCGCTCTTCTTTTTTGGAAGGACGAGGTATCCGGTTGATTTCTGCAAAAAACTTAAAAACCTCGGCTGGTTTCAATGAATTCATTTCCATATCCATAATTTTATATATTCATTCTACTAAATTTGGTTAAAAGCGAAGATACGACACAATTCCACGCTTTTAAAGTTTATCTTTGTAGCACAAATATACGCAAAAATGTTGAAGACACTATTGTTTACCCTGATAATTGTGGCCATAAGTATGGCATTTTTTGCCATAAAAATCCTTTTCAAGAAAAACGGCCGCTTCCCAAACACCCACGTAGGCCACAGTGCGGCTATGCGCAAACGGGGTATCACGTGCGTACAAACCATGGATGCCTTGGAACGGGTGGAAAATCCACATAGAATCAATGAACGCAGTACAAGAAAATCATAAATAAGGAAAAAATAATGAAGAAAAACAGTATCATTGGCGCAGGACTTATCACCTTGGCAGCCACATTCGCCCTGACGGGATGCAACAAGTCGGCACCGGAAGAAAAAACAAACACTCAAGCTACGGAAATCCCCGCAGGCGGATTGAAAATCGCATATGTGGAAATCGACACATTGATGTCGCAATACAATTTCTGTAAAGACTATACGCTCCTGATGAACAAAAAGGGAGAAAACATCCGGGCTACATTGGCCGGCAAAGAACGCGCTCTTCAGGCTAAAGCCGCAGAGCTGCAAAAGAAATATGAAACCAACCAGTTCACCACCAAAGAACAAGTGGAACAGGCTCAAATGACATTGGCCAAACAACAGCAGGACTTGCAAGCATTAAACGACCGATTGATGAATGATTTCGCTGCAGAACAAGCAAAATACAACACCGAAATGCGGGATTCCATTCAGGCATTCCTGAAAGAATACAATAAATCTAAAAAATTCGATTATATCATCAGCAAGGCCGGAGACAATATTTTGGCAGCCAATGCTAAGTACGACATTACAAAAGACGTAGTAAACGGCCTGAACAAACGGTATAAACAGAATCCGGAAATGGCCGAAAAAATCAGCGGTAAAAGTAAGGAATAAATATCCATTTAAATAAGGGAGGTTCAAGGGCCTCCTTTATTTTTGGAGAACCTTTTACCATTATTTTTCCAAAGCTTCTTTGTTACTTAATATATTTTTCATATCTTGCCGACACTAACGAATGAAATTATCCGGAAAACCATAGTCAAGTAAAATCACAACCACCAAAAAGCGAAAATATGAAAAGAATAAAATTATCAGTATGGAGTATTATGGTCTTGTGTTTAAGTTTAGCCCTGGTATCTTGTGGAGACGACGACCATAAAAATGATCACCACGGAATGAGGACGGGTATTCATAAAATCGTAGTAGAACAGTCTGGGAACACCGAAGATTTTGAGGTGAACCTCGTATTCGGAGCTACAAACGTAAACGGACCGGCAAGACTATATGACGAAAACGGGGAATACTTGGGTGATTCGTATTCGGTAGGCAAAATGAAAAGTAACAGAGTGAGTTGCCAAACGGGACAAGACGGTTTTTTCATGACTTGTTCAGGCTCGACAACAAGTACTTCCGAGGAATCGGGAAAACGGTTAAAAGTAACTATTATCGCTTACGTAAATGGAGAAGAAACCAATCGGCTCGTAAAAGAATACACCACTCAAGGAGAGATTCTGATGGAAAACTTCAGTCTTTCGACCACGAGTGTGGAATGAACTTTATTCCATCCCTATCCATAAACGAAGCATCCTCTCACTCGAAAATGAGAGGATGCTTCGTTTTAAAGGGGGATACGGATTCCCATCTTACGGATGTATCTCATAATCCCAATCCTTAAGGGCATATCCCCAATTTTCATTCACCAACTGAATGGTACGGGGCTTATACTCATATTTGTTCTTTTTGTAGCCTTTCTTCCGGTCTGTATACTGGCGTATGGCAGCCTCGGCACAATCAAACTCACGAATACCTAATTTTTCATACGCAAGCTTCGTGGTTCCGAATGCATCAGCCTCAAAATCCTCGAATTTCACTTCAAAAAGATTTCCTTCCGGCACATACTTCTTCTGCTCCTCATAAGCGCGGTAAAGCTTCGTATAGGTAAGAAGGATATTCTTCTCCATCTCCTCGTCGCTGATATGCTGCAATTCCAACGGTTTGATGGTATTGGTGAAGAAGCTGCGTGTGCTCTCGAACACCGTATAGGGGTTACGCATCAGATAAATGAACTTGGCATTGGGGAACATCTCGACCAAGGCTTTTACGCGTCCCGTATGGGGCGGGTTCTTGGATAAATACACATCTCCTCCCGTCGTACAGTATCTGGAAATTTTCATCAACTTCAAAAACGTTTCCTTGAATACCTGAAGTTCCTCTTTCGTAATGTCCTCGAACGTCAGATACTTGTCGCAATATTCCTGCCATTTCTGAGGAAAGAACCAAAAGTCATAGAAGGAATAAGGCATCATGTTCGACAATGCGAATTCTTCCTCCTGCGGCAGGTCGGGAGCCAACTCCATATTGTCCGTCGGACGTTTGTTCGGCATAAGCCAACCCATCGTCTTCTTGAAGAAAGGTTGCCCGAACATCATCAGATGGGGGAATACGGTCTGGTACGTGGTCGTATAACAGAAATTATCGTCCTGCGCAAAAATGTTGTGCACAAAGGTCGTCCCGCTTCTCCAATGTCCGAGAATGAAAACAGGATCGTGGTCGAATTCGTACGCCCCCAACTTCTCCTCAAACCTGCGGTCTTGGATAGGTGCCAACAAACTCAACAGCCTGCATACGCTTTTCGTCAGATAATACTTGGTACGCTTGTCCGGAGCTATCTCCTGACCACGCGTCATTTCTTTAAACGTTTTCCAATCGGCACCTACCAACGTATTGACCGGAAGTTTGCTGAACTCTAATAATCCCATGAAACTTTGATTTTTAATTAAGGTTATTCTTTAATGATTTCTATCGCGAGACCTTGGCGTCCCAAATCTTTGACGGCTTTCTCTATGGCTTCGTAATGCTCTTTTCCGATACCCAATTTGGGCAGGTTCAACTCCGGAAGGCGCTCAACGTCATTCTCCTTGGCATCCACCGGACCAATAATCATGCCCACTGCACTCGTGTTATTCGTAATCGGATCTATCAATATGAAGGAACCGGTCGCACGATACTTCTGATAGGCATCGAAAAATATGGGTTTTGCCGTCGTGATATGCACTTTCCCGATTTCATTCAAACGAAAACCGTCCGCCGGACGCTGCTCCATCGTATTCACATCTACCTGATAACAAATCTCACCTACCGTGGCACGAGTCGTATTCGTATTATGCTTCAGATAAAAATGCTTGTTACGATCCATCGGTTCTTCGTCCATCCATACGAGCATCGTCTCGAAATAGCGCCCTACTTCCGGCACATTGTCGGGATGTACTAACATTTCACCGCGTGAAATGTCTATCTCATCCTCCAGCGTCAACGTCACACATTGCGGGCAAAAAGCCTCTTTCAAATCTCCGTCATACGTCACAATACGTTTCACATGAGACTTCTTACGCGACGGAAGAGCCATGATTTCATCTCCTTCCCGCACCACACCGGAAGCTATCTTCCCGCAGAACCCACGGAAGTCGAGGTTAGGGCGCAACACGTACTGCACAGGATAACGGAAATCCGTCATGTTGCGGTCGGTATGAATAGGTACGGTCTCCAAAAAGTCCAACAGGCTGGTGCCTTCATACCAAGGCGTACGCTCAGACTTCTCTACCACATTGTCGCCATCCAAAGCGGAAAGGGGAAAACAGGTCACATCCTCTATACCTAATTTATCCGTCAAAGCCTTGTATTCCGCTACAATGGCATCGAACACGTTTTCGTCGAAATCCACCAAGTCCATCTTGTTCACGGCCAACGCGATATGTTTGATTCCCAACAAGGAAACAAGAAATGTATGACGACGGGTCTGCGTGATGACTCCCGTACGGGCATCCACCAATATAATGGCTAAATTAGCCGTGGAACCGCCGGTAATCATGTTGCGGGTGTATTGTTCGTGTCCCGGAGTGTCGGCAATAATAAATTTGCGTTGGTTCGTCGAGAAATAACGATAAGCCACGTCTATGGTGATGCCTTCTTCGCGCTCCGCTTTCAAACCGTCGAGCAACAAAGCATAATCTATATGGTCGCCGGCATTCCCCACACGTTTGCTGTCACGCTCCAAAGCCTGCAACTGATCTTCATACAGTTTCTTACTGTCGAACAAAAGCCGGCCTATCAATGTGGATTTTCCGTCATCCACCGAACCGGCCGTCAACAGGCGCAACAAATCTTTTTTCTCGTCTTGGTCTAAAAACTCCTTTATATTTAATGTAGCCATATAATACCCTCCTGAATTAAAAATACCCTTCACGCTTTTTCTGTTCCATGGACGCCTCCTGGTCAAAGTCTATCACACGGGTCGTACGCTCGCTCTTGGTGGTAGTCATCATTTCCTCCACAATCTTCTCTATCGTGTCGGCTTCGCTTTCGATGGCACCGGTCAACGGCCAACAGCCCAACGTACGGAAACGAATCTTTTTCATCTCAATCTTGTCGCGGTATTTTTCCGGCAAACGGTCGTCGTCCGGCATAATCAGTTGCCCGTCGATGTTCACTACCGGACGTTCCTTGGCATAATACAGCGGAACGATAGGAATGTTTTCCAAACGGATGTACTGCCAGATGTCCAATTCGGTCCAATTACTCAATGGAAACACCCGAATACTCTCTCCTTTGTGGATACGGGCGTTATAAATGTCCCATAACTCCGGGCGCTGGTTCTTAGGATCCCACTGCTGGAACTGGTCACGAAACGAAAAGATACGTTCCTTTGCACGGCTTTTCTCTTCATCGCGACGCGCTCCACCAAAAGCCGCGTCAAACTTATACTTGGCCAGAGCATCCAACAAAGCCTTGGTCTTCATCAAATCCGTATGCACCTTACTGCCGTGCGTAAAGGGGCCTACCCCTGCCCGAAACGCTTCCATATTGGACTCCACTATCAGGTTCCAACCGTATTTCTTGGCGTACTCATCGCGAAATTGTATCATCTCCTTAAACTTCCACTTGGAGTCGATGTGCATCAAAGGGAAAGGAACCTTTCCCGGGGCAAAAGCCTTCTCAGCCAAACGAACCATCACGGACGAATCCTTTCCTATGGAGTAAAGCATTACAGGATTCTCAAACTCGGCCGCCACCTCACGGATAATGTGAATGGACTCTGCCTCCAACTCCTGCAAATGACTCAATTTATATTCAGACATAATATTGTGATTTATTTATTGTTCAATATAAGTTCCAACACTTTATTAACCGATTCTTCCAATGTCAGAACGGAAGTATCCAGCGTCAGAGCCGGATGTTCCGGCACCTCGAAGGGGGCACTGACCCCTGTAAAATCCTTAATTTCTCCCCGACGTGCACGAGCATACAAACCCTTTACGTCGCGTTGTTCGCAAACTTCCAACGGTGTGGACACATAGACTTCTCTAAAATCGTCCGCCCCGATAATCTCAGAAGCCATGCGACGGGATTCGTTCGTGGGACTGATAAAGGCAGAAAGCGTCACCACTCCCGTATCTACGAATAATTTTCCGATTTCAGCAATACGACGGATATTCTCTTTCCGGTCGTCGGCCGAGAAACCTAAATTCTTATTGATACCGCTACGAATATTATCACCGTCCAAAATGCGGCACAAGATACCACGCTTATGCAACTCCCGTTCTACACCGAGTGCCACCGTACTTTTCCCGGAACCGGATAAGCCGGTGAACCAGACCATCACCCCACGTTGTCCAAGAAGTTGTTCCTTGTCCGAACGGGTCATCATTTTTTCGTATATCGGATAGATATTTGTCGCCTCTCCCATAAACTGCTTACTTCTCTTTTAAAAATTCCAGAACAAAGGTATTAAAAATACAGATAACACAAACACAATTATGTTCAAAGGCAAGCCTATTTTAACGAAATCGCTAAATTTATAGCCTCCGATACCTTGTACAATCAGATTGGTCTGATAACCGATAGGTGTAGAGAACGAAGCCGATGCAGCCATACAAATCACTACAAAAAACGGAGTCGGGCTCACGCCCAAATGATTGGCCACCTCCAAGGCTATAGGAAAGGACAGGGCTGCCGCCGCATTATTCGTTATCAACTCCGTAAACAAGTTCGTGATAATAAAAATCACGGCCAACAAAGCATACGGTCCGAGAGCATCGGTCATACCTATTATATATTCGGCAATGAAAGCTGCAAAACCGGAATTACTCATCGCCTTACTGATAGCAAAAGCACAGGCGATGGTAATCAACACGTCCCATGAAATGAACTTCGTATATTTCTTAGGATTAAACATTCCCGTCCAAGCCATAATCACCGTTGTGACACAAACAAAGAAAAACATATCCAAGTTCAGTCCGGGAAGAGCCTGCTCCACGACCGGAAGCTCGCCTACCGTTGCCCCGATAATCATCACCAACAACAGAATCATGGCCAGATATTTCTTTTTCTTTCCCATTTCGGGTTCCGCATCCAACACCGACAACATCAAAAACACACGGCTGTCTCCCCATGTCGGAATAAAGGTGCCGTCTGCATCCAGAATCAACGTATCATTCTCCGACAGACGTACATTCATCCAATCCCCTTGGAGACGTTCACCATTACGATGCAGACTCTTTACCGTGGCTCCATAGTGACGGTGAAAATCAAATTCGCGCAACGTTTTTCCGTTTCCGGGGAAACGTGCTCCCAACACGGCTTCCACGCGCACAACATCGCCCGAGTCGCTACTTTCTTCTATGTCGTCATCTTTCAGGGTTCGGTCGGGCAATAAACGTTTGGCAAAACAAACCAAATAGATGATACCCACAATGGCTATAATCACCCCGACCTGTCCCAACTCGAAGATGGAAAAGCCCTTAAAACCTGCGTCTTGTATCATTCCGTCCACCACCAGATTCGTAGAAGTTCCTATCAACGTACAAATACCGCCAAGGATAGTGGCATACGAAAGAGGAATCAGAAACTTTGCAGGTGGCAGTTTCATCCGTCTCGCCCAGTTCTTGATGATAGGCGCAAAAATAACCACCACCGGCGTGTTGTTCAGAAAAGCCGAAATGAAAGCAATGACCGGCAGAACGCGTAGATTAGTGCCTGCCACCGTAGACTTCTTTTGCGGCAACATGGCAAAAATCAAACGTTCCAACACTCCGCTCTTACGTATTCCTTCACTGACCAGAAACAAAAGAGCCACCGTAATCATGCCTTTGTTCGAGAAACCTTCCAACACTTCCTTGGGCGTAAGTATTCCCGCACAGAAAAACAGGATGACGACAGAAAAAAGTATCATGCCCGGACGCATACGGTCGTAGATAAGTGCTACGACCATAGCGGCCAGACAGATTAAGACATAAACAATTTCAAAATTCATGGTATGGTATGATTGTGTAGTGTTTACTTATATTCAGACCAGCTCTTTATGGGCAGATCATCCATATCAATATGGCAGAAAGCCTGGATAAAGGCACTTGCCAAACGGGAGTTCGTAATCAAAGGAATGTTCAAATCCACCGCAGCACGGCGAATCTTGTAACCGTTACTCAATTCGCTTACCGTCAAATCTTTCGGGATATTGACCACCATGTCTATCTCCCGATTATGCAGCATGGTAAGCGCTTGAGGCGTCCCCTCTTCGCTCGGCCAATACACCAGGTTGTTCTCTACACCGTTCTCCGTCAGATAACGGCTCGTCCCTCCCGTAGCGTAAAGCGTATAACCATGCTCTTTTAAAGTACGGGCTGCTTCCAGCATGTCGGCTTTCTGTTTTGCGCCACCGGTAGACAAAAGAATGTTCTTCTTCGGAATACGATGCCCTACCGAAAGCATGGCCGTAAGCAAAGCGGTTCCCGAATCGTCGCCCAAACAACCGACTTCTCCGGTCGATGCCATATCGACTCCCAGTACGGGGTCGGCCTTCTGCAAGCGGTTGAACGAGAACTGACTGGCCTTGATACCCACATAATCGAAATCGAACAGGCTCTTGTTCGGTTTCTCCACGGGCAATCCCAGCATGACTTTCGTGGCCAGTTCAATCATATTGATCTTAAGCACCTTGCTCACGAACGGGAAACTCCGCGAAGCACGCAGGTTGCATTCAATGACCTTGATGTCGTTGTCCTTAGCCAAGAACTGGATATTGAACGGGCCGCTGATTTTCAACTCGCGGGCTATTTGCCCGGAAATCTTCTTGATGCGGCGCACCGTCTCCACATACAGTTTCTGTGCAGGGAACTGGATTGTGGCATCTCCCGAATGCACGCCGGCAAACTCGATGTGCTCGCTGATGGCGTATGCCACGATTTCTCCCTCACGTGCCACGGCATCCATCTCCACCTCTTTGGCATGCTGTAAGAACTTGCTGATGACAACCGGGTGTTTATGAGACACATTGGCGGCTAACTTCAAGAATCGCTCTAACTCATCCTGGTTGGAACATACGTTCATCGCCGCACCTGAAAGCACGTATGAAGGACGCACCAGAACCGGAAAGCCCACCTTATCTATAAATGCGTTTACATCGTCCATGCTGGTCAGCGCGCTCCACTCCGGCTGATCCACACCGATACGGTTCAACATGGCCGAGAACTTCTCACGGTCTTCCGCATTGTCGATGCTCTTGGCCGTCGTGCCGAGAATAGGAATACGCTGCTGGTCCAAACGGATGGCCAGGTTGTTCGGGATTTGTCCGCCCGTAGAAACGATAACCCCTTTCGGACATTCCAAGTCCAGGATATCCAACACGCGCTCGAAAGTCAGTTCGTCGAAATAAAGGCGGTCGCACATGTCGTAGTCCGTAGATACCGTTTCGGGATTGTAGTTAATCATCACCGAACGGAAACCTTCTTTACGGATGGTGTTCAACGCCTGCACGCCGCACCAGTCGAACTCGACGGACGACCCGATACGATAGGCACCCGAACCCAAAACCACAATACTACGCTTGTCGTGTTCGTAATGAATGTCATGGGCTATACCGCTATAAGTCATGTACAAATAGTTCGTCTGCGCCGGATACTCGGCAGCCAACGTGTCTATTTGCTTCACAACCGGTACGATACCTGCGGACAAGCGGCGACGGCGCACTATCAGCGAAGCCTCTTCGATGTCCATTTCCTCTTCCATACCCAAGGCACGGGCTATCTGGAAATCCGTAAAGCCCTGCACCTTCGCCCGGCGCAGCAAGTCATTGTCCATCACATTGATGCTTTTACAGGCATGCAAAGCCTTGGACGTATCCTTGATGTTATGCAGTTTTTGCAGGAACCACTTGTCTATCTTCGTCAGTTCATGAATCCGGTCTATCGTATAACCTTGCTGCATAGCCTTGGAGATGATAAAGATACGCTTGTCGGTCGGCTCGTGCAGGGCGGCATCGATGTCGTCGATTTGCAGTTCCTTGTTCTCCACAAAACCATGCATCCCCTGACCTATCATGCGCAAGCCTTTCTGGATGGCCTCTTCGAAAGTACGGCCTATGGCCATCACCTCGCCTACAGACTTCATGGAGGAACCCAACTCGCGGTCCACACCCCGGAACTTACCCAAATCCCAGCGCGGTATCTTGCACACCACATAATCCAACGCCGGCTCGAAGAAGGCCGACGTTGTTTTCGTCACGGAGTTTTTCAGTTCAAACAGCCCGTAACCCAACCCCAACTTGGCCGCCACAAAAGCCAACGGATACCCCGTGGCCTTGGAAGCCAAAGCGGAAGATCGGCTCAGACGGGCATTCACCTCGATGACACGGTAATCCTCCGACTCAGGGTCGAAAGCATATTGCACATTACATTCTCCCACGATTCCGATGTGACGGATGATGCGGATGCTCAACGCCCGCAATTTGTGGTATTCCGAATTGGTCAACGTCTGCGAGGGAGCAATCACGATACTTTCACCAGTATGAATGCCGAGCGGGTCAAAGTTTTCCATGTTGCACACCGTGATACAGTTGTCATACCGGTCGCGCACCACTTCGTATTCAATCTCTTTCCATCCCTTCAAACTCTTCTCCACCAACACTTGAGGTGAAAACGAGAAAGCCTTCTCTGCCAACTTGTTAAGTTCGTCCTCATTGTCGCAGAATCCGGAGCCTAATCCACCCAGCGCATAGGCCGCACGGATAATCACGGGATAGCCCAGATGGGCAGCCGCCTTGCGGGCTTCTTCCATATTCTCGCAAGCATGGCTCTTGATGGTCTTCACGTCGATTTCATCGAGCTTCTTCACGAACAATTCACGGTCTTCCGTGTCGATGATAGCCTGTACCGGAGTTCCGAGCACCTGCACGCCGTATTTCTCCAAAATGCCTTCCTTATATAAGGCCACACCGCAATTCAAAGCCGTCTGTCCTCCAAACGCCAACAAGATACCTTGCGGCCGTTCCTTCCGGATGACTTTCTCCACAAAAAACGGAGTCACCGGCAAAAAATAAATCTGGTCGGCCACCCCTTCGCTCGTCTGCACCGTGGCGATGTTCGGATTGATGAGTACCGTCTCTATCCCTTCCTCTTTCAACGCCTTCAACGCCTGCGAACCGGAGTAATCAAACTCACCGGCCTCGCCGATTTTCAGCGCACCGGAACCTAACAACAATACTTTCTTTATTCCTTTATCTTCCATAGACCACCTGTTTCTTATTTGAGCAAATTTACAAAATCATCGAACATGAACTCCGTATCCACCGGACCGCTGCAAGCTTCCGGATGGAACTGCGCACTGAACCAAGGATTTACTTTATGGCGTATGCCTTCATTGGAACCGTCGTTCATGTTGACGAACAAGGGTTCCCAGTCTGCCCCGAGCGTTTCCGCATCCACAGCATAACCGTGGTTCTGGCTCGTGATGAAACAACGGGTCGTGCCCACCATCCTCACCGGCTGATTGTGGCTGCGGTGCCCGTACTTCAATTTATAAATCCGGGCACCGGCCGCTTTGCTCAAAAGCTGGTTGCCCATACAGATGCCCATGCAGGGGCGCACCGAAGGAGAAGCAAGGAACTTGCGGATGTTCGCTACCGCAGCCTCGCACGTGTCCGGGTCGCCGGGACCGTTGGCCAAGAAGAGGCCGTCAAACTCCAACGTATTGAAATCATAGTTCCAAGGCACGCGTATCACTTCCACGCTACGACGAAGCAGGCAACGTATAATATTGTGTTTCACACCACAATCCACCAACACGACTTTCTTCCGTCCGCCTCCTTCATTGTAACGGATGACATCCTTACACGACACTTTATCCACGAAGTTCACACCGTTATAATCGGCCTCGGGTATGTTATCCGGTTCGTCGTCAAACACAATCTTGCCCATCATCACCCCGTGTTCGCGCAACACCTTCGTCAACTCGCGCGTATCCACTCCCGTGATGCCCGGCACCTGTTCCCGTTTCAGCCAGTCTGCCAGACTTTCTTTTGCATTCCAATGGTTGTAGGCCAGACTATAATCGCTTACGATAATGGCCGAGGCATAAATCCGGTCGCTCTCCATGAAAGTGGCCAGGCCATTCTCTTCCATAGTAAAAGCCGGCACGCCGTAGTTCCCGACCAAAGGATAGGTCAGCGTCATCAACTGCCCGGCATAAGACGGGTCGGTCAAACTCTCCGGATACCCCATCATGGCCGTATTGAAAACCACTTCGCCGGCCACCGGTTTTTCATAACCGAACGACTTACCGTGAAAACGGCTCCCGTCGTCGAGGATAAGTGTCACGTTTCTCATTGCAGAAATACAATCTTTATTATCTTATTTATTTGCCTTAAACACATTCTCATAATAACTGATGAACGCCCGGTTCACCAACTTCACGCCACCCGGTGTCGGATAGTCGCCGCTGAAATACCAGTCGCCCGAATGCTCCGGACAGGCCTCGTGAAGGCCCTCCAGCGTCTGGTATACGATTTCAATGGGCGTGGTGACTCCTGCCGGGCGCAACATCTCCACCATCTTGCATGAAATGTCCTCGTCCGCAAAAGGAGCGTAGATGGCTTTCACGCTGTTCACCATTTCTTCTTTAGGCAACCCCATCTGCATTTTACATTGTTCATAAACCTCACCCACCACGTGCGCCATGCCCCGTTCTTTCAACAGCTCCACGGCTGCGCGGAAAGCGATGAACTCATCCATATTGGACATGTCGATACCGTAATAATCGGGATAGCGCACCTGCGGCGAAGAAGACACCAGCACGATTTTCTTCGGGTGCAGGCGGTCAAGGATGCGGATGATACTCTCTTTCAGCGTAGTCCCGCGCACGATACTGTCGTCGATGACCACCAGATTGTCCTCGTAGGCATTCACGCTCCCGTAAGTGATGTCATACACATGCGCTGCCAAATCGTTCCGGCTGTTGCCTTCCGTAATGAACGTACGCAGTTTGATGTCCTTGATAGCCACTTTCTCGCTACGGATATACTGGCTCAGGATGCGTTCGAGCTCCTCATGCGTGGGCTTATGTCCCAACGCTTCTATCTGGGCAATCTTGGTTTGGTTCAGATACGCCTTGAAAGCGTCCAACATGCCATAAAAGGCGACTTCCGCCGTGTTCGGAATAAAAGAGAACACCGTATGTTCCAAATCCCCGCCAATGGCTTTCAGGATGGCATCGCGCAACTGCATGCCCAAAGCCTTACGCTCCAGGTAAATATCGCGGTCGCTTCCACGACTGAAATAGATTCGTTCGAACGAGCAGGCTTTCACCTCCTTGGGTTGCAAGATTTGTTCCAAACGCATCTCCCCGTCCTTATGCACGCTGACCGCCTGCCCCGGCATGAGTTCGTGTATCTGCTCCGTCTCCAACGCGAAAACCGTCTGGATGACAGGACGCTCGGAAGCCACGACCAAAACCTCATCGTCTTTATACCAAAAGGCCGGCCGGATACCCCACGGGTCACGCAGGACAAACATCTCGCCGCTGCCCGTCGCCCCGCACACCACATAACCGCCATCCCACAAGGGAGCTGCCGTGCGCAACACGTTGTTCACGTCGATGCGTTCCTCGATATAATGCGTGATATCCATGCCGGACAATCCATGCCCTATGGCTTCGGCATAAAGGCGTTCGCTTTCGCGGTCGAGCCTGTGCCCCACTTGCTCCAACATGATATAAGTGTCGGAATAAATCCGGGGATGCTGTCCTTTGGCCGTAATGTCGGCAAATACCTCATCCACATTCGTCAGGTTGAAATTGCCACACAGCGCAAGGTTTTTCGCCCGCCAGTTGTTGCGCCTCAGAAACGGGTGGACAAAAGAAAGGCCACTCTTTCCGGTCGTTGAATACCGAAGGTGGCCCATATAAATTTCACCGGCAAAGGGAAGCTGCCGTTTGGCATACGTGGCGTCTGCAAGCTGTTCCGCGCCCAAATCCCTGAACCGGGACTGCACGGAGGAAAAAATCTCGGTAATGGCACCCGTACCCAACGCCCGTTCACGGAACATATACTCTTCTCCGGGATTCGCCTCCATCTTCACGCAAGCCAACCCGGCTCCTTCTTGTCCGCGGTTATGCTGTTTCTCCATCAACAGGTAAAGCTTGTTCAAGCCGAACATCCAAGTACCATACTTTTCCTGATAATACTCCAAGGGCTTCAGCAAGCGTATCATAGCGATACCGCATTCATGTTTCAACTGTTCCATGACAATCGTTCTCTACAAACCTTATTAGGGGGCAAAGGTACAAATAAATGCGAATACTTGCAATTTATTTCGCTATTTACGCCAAAAAAGACACTTCTCATGACAAAAAAGCAACCTATCCGCGCTTTCATGAACAAAACGAAAGACAAGCGCCCTACTTTACTTCCACATCGGAAACGAAGCCGTTCATCTCCATCCCTTCCGTGCCCGTCAGTTTCTTTCCGTCTACCGTGACATTCTCCAACAGTACGCCGCGCACGTCGTTGTCTGCGTCATATCCTTTTATCCGCATGGGATACATTTTTCCCCCTTCCCCTTGGTAGCGGATATTACGGAAGACAAGGTTACGAATCGGACCGCCAGGCTCACGGTTGTATTTCTCATTGAAAATAACACGGATGTCTATCAGCCGGGCCTCTTCGCAGTCTTCCACCCGGATATCCTCGAACGACACATCCTCCACCCGGTTCTTGTCGCCCGCACACACGGCCATCACTCCACGGTAATTGTCGTCATCCTCATCCACGTTCAGCACGTCTATGTTGCGGAACCTCACGCCGCGAAGCGTCTCTCCCTTCGGGGAACGGTCGTCGCCATGACCTCCCACGTTAATGGCATGCGCCACATCGGCCCACAAAATGGAGTTTTGCACCGTCAGGTTGCTCGTCCCTCCCCAAAACCACCAACGGTGGTTGTAAAATGCCAAACAGTCGTCGCTCGTACGAAGAAACACATCGTCCACCAACCAGTCGTGGCAACACATCAAATCTATTCCGTCGCTCCACCCCCGGGACGAGAAACTCTTCACATTCCTGACCGTCACCTTACGGCTCTCGCCGCCCAATATGGTGTAATGCTGGGGGTTGACCACCGTAATGCCTTCCACGTGTACGTTGCGCGAACGGGTGATTTCCACGCCGCGCAAGGGTTGGAACAGCATCCCGCGTCCCACAATCCGCACATTCTTCGCCCTGTCCACCCTGAGTTTGGCTTTCACCAAAGCTCCCGGTGCCAGATAGACCGTGCAGTTGCTCGGTACGTCTATCTCGCCGTTGGGCAGATCCTTGGGCTTATGTACGCCGGGACCGAAATAAATCAGACGGCAATCTTTCCGGAAAATATCTTTCGAACCGCCGTCCCAAACCACGACGCCTTCGCCCTCCGTTCCGTCATACGTCTCCGTCTCCACCTCATTGGCAAACAAATGGAGATTGCCCATGCGGTCGCCCCCGAACTCCACACTCAACTTGGCCGGACGCTCCAAGCGGAACGTCAAGGCGTGCTCGCCCACCTTATTATATGATATACCTTGCGAGAGTGGCCGTATTTTTATGTTGTCGGCCATCTGTCCCGGCGTGACGACCTTCACCTCCACCGGCTCGTCTGCATCGAACTGCGCCATGGCCGCCCGGCTCCGGGTGTCCATGTCCACTTCCACCGAAAAGACCTGTAACTCCCGCCACGCATTTTCCGTCCCGGCTTCCCTGACGTACACCTTGTAACGGCCGTCGTCCACAACGGCCTTGTCTTCTATCCTCGGATACACGAGTATTTTCGCTTGCATGGGAAAAGAAATGAAGAAGGCTCCCAGCGCGCCATACAATATTTTATTCATACTATCAACTTAACGTGAATATAATATATATACGAACGAACCTCATAAAATACTTGCCGGAAGACGCTATATTATACTTAAAAAATATTAAAGCCCAATCCGACATACTGTTGACACTCTGACACGATGTCATTTTCGCATCCCTGAGAATCGCGTATTTGCACATAGATAACGCTTCGGACAAGAATAACGCAACCATACAACCCTTCAGGAATAACAAAATGACAACTCATGCGTAAGAATGCTTGTCCGCCGTCATCCGTCCATGCCCTTCCTGCCGCACGAAGCGACTCGATGCGTAAGCTCGAAAACGGTTCCGGCTTGCATGATGTTACCGGATTTTGGAACGGAAAAAGCAGCCAAATAAAGCCGGCACGCGGTTTGCAAGCCGGAATTTTGCCGGAAAAAAGACATTTTTCCGGCGTTTGAAAGAGAAACACGAACCGACATGCGGAGAATGATTTTACGCTTTCAGCCGAATGATTTGTCATTCTCTTGAGATTGAATTGCATATATGCAGAAAATATGCAAAACAAAAACGCATATACCATATAAATATACAAGAAGATGCTCTGTATGCTACGGTTCACCCGTTTTTGGCCTGTCAGATAAAACGAAAACGCTGTCTTTTTGAACTGAAATCCTCCCATACAGTAACAAAAAGACATTTTATGAAACAGAAGAACAAAAGAACAAAAAGATAAGATGACTTCTACGGGGAAAATATGTTCTTTTGTGCTTATGTCTAATCTCCCTCTCCACAAATCCACCCACCATCTTCCGTCCTACGGAGAATTAATTTCTTTTGAAACCATTAGGCTGTAATGGAAAAAAGACGTACCTTTGCACAAGAATCGGTTCTGTGCGCAAGTCCTTGCGTACGGATTAAAAGGGAATCGGGTGCAAATCCCGGACAGTCCCGCTGCTGTGATGCTCCGTGAACTTTCTGAAAAAGCACCATCACCACTGGCCACTTGTTTGTCATGGCCGGGAAGGTTTCAGAAAGGGGGCGAGTCAGAAGACCTGCCGTTCGTTAAAGAACTGTTCTTGCTCGTGGGTTAGGAGAACATGTAGGATAAATGACATAAAGATGATTAAAAAAGTTTTGATCGCCAATCGTGGCGAAATCGCTGTACGGGTCATGCGCTCGTGCCGCGAAATGGGTCTGCGTACCGTGGCCGTATTTTCTGAGGCCGACCGTACGTCAAGGCACGTGATGTATGCCGACGAAGCTTACTGCATCGGCGCGGCCGAGTCGCACGAAAGTTATCTGAACATCGACCGTATCATCGACGTGGCCGTAAAATGCAAAGCCGACGCCGTCCATCCCGGCTACGGCTTCCTGTCCGAGAATGCGGAGTTTGTCCGCCGTTGCGAGGCCGCAGGCATCATCTTCATCGGCCCGACAGCCGATACGATGGAAGCCATGGGAGACAAGATTGCAGCCCGACAACGCATGATGGCGGCCGGAGTACCGGTGGTTCCGGGCACTGCCGAACCGCTGAAAGACGCTGATGAAGCCTTACGCATCTGCAAGGAAATAGGTTTTCCCGTCATGCTGAAAGCCTCCATGGGGGGCGGCGGAAAAGGCATGCGCCTCATCCATAGCGAAGACGAAGTGAAAGAGGCTTACGACTCGGCCCGCTCGGAATCCATGTCTTCTTTCGGAGACGACACAGTGTATCTGGAGAAATTCGTGGAAGAGCCGCATCATATCGAATTCCAAATACTTGGGGATGCCTATGGCAACGTGGTGCATCTCTTCGACCGGGAGTGCTCCGTGCAACGCCGCAACCAGAAAATTGTGGAAGAAAGCCCTTCGCCTTTCCTCACGCCGGAACTCCGCCGGGAGATGGGCGAGAAAGCCGTAGCCGCCGCCCGGGCGGTGAACTACCGTGGTGCCGGTACCATAGAATTTCTGGTGGACAAATACCGCCACTTTTATTTCCTGGAGATGAACACCCGTCTGCAAGTGGAACACCCCATCACGGAAGAAGTGGTGGGCGTAGACCTCGTCAAAGAACAACTTCATGTGGCAGGTGGTGAAGCACTGCGCTTCAAACAAGAGGATCTCTTCCAACGCGGACACGCCATCGAGTGCCGTATCTGCGCCGAAGACACGGAAAACGGGTTTATCCCCTGCCCCGGCATCATCCGCCAACTCACGGAGCCGAACGGCATCGGTGTGCGTATCGACAGCTACGTGTACGAAGGTTACGAAATCCCCCTCTACTACGACCCGATGATCGGCAAGCTCATCGTATGGGCCACAAACCGCCAGTTTGCCATCGAACGTATGCGGCGTGTGTTGTATGAGTTCAAAATCACGGGACTGAAAACCAACATCAGCTACCTGCGCCGCATCATGTACGCCCCGGCTTTTGTGAAAGGCGAATACGACACTTCATTCCTGTCAAAATATTCCCGTTCGCTGCAACGCAGCAACGGAGAGAACGAAGAGATAGAAAACATGGCCATGATAGCCGCCTACGTGGACTACCTGTTCAATCTGGAAGAGAACAGCCCCGTGCGCACGACAGACTCCCGCCCCATCAGCCGTTGGCGCGAGTTCGGCCTGCAAAAGGGAGTATTACGTATATAATAAGGAAAGGGATATTTTATGGAAATACACATAGGAGACCGTGTCGCGGACGTGACATTGGTAAACAAAGAGGGAAACCGCGTGGAACTCACCATCGACGGCAAACCGTGCGTGGTGGACATCGTCATGGCCGAAAACGGCAGTTGCTCCATCCTGCACGACGGTAATTCCTATAATGCGGAACTGATTCGCGGCGAAGGCGGAAAGAGCTATGACGTGAACATGTTCTACCGCTCCTACCACGTGGACGTGGTGGACACACAGGCCAAATACCTCCGCATGAAAAAGCATGCGGACGAACGCCAGTCGGATAAAATCGTGGCTCCCATGCCGGGCAAGGTGGTCAGCATCCCCGTACAGCCGGGCGACGAGCTGAAGGCAGGTGACATCGCCATCGTACTCGAAGCCATGAAGATGCAAAGCAATTATAAGGTCAGTTCGGACTGTAGGGTGAAAAACATTCTCGTGACAGAGGGAGAGGCCGTACAAGACAATCAAACGTTGATAGAATTAGAACTCATACAAGAAGCATGAAAAGAGAAGAACTATATGCCCGGTTTGAGGAATTGGACAAACGGGCTTCGCAGGGTGGCGGACCGGACAAGATAGAAAAGCAACACGCCTCGGGCCGCATGACGGCACGCGAACGCATCGACATGTTGCTTGACAAAGACACGTTCTGCGAAATAGACAAATTCGTGAACCACCGTTGCACCCGCTTCGGAATGGACAAGAAACAGATTCCGGGAGACGGCGTGGTGTGCGGTCACGGCAAGATAGACGGACGGCAGGTGTTCGTTTACGCTTACGACTTCACCGTACACGGCGGTTCGTTGAGCGAGACCAACGCAGCCAAAATCGTAAAAGTGCAGACTTTGGCCTTGAAGAGCGGCGCACCCATCATCGGGCTGAACGATTCGGGAGGCGCCCGCATACAGGAAGGCATCACCAGCCTGGCGGGATACGCTTCCATATTCTACCAGAATACGATGGCCTCCGGCGTGATTCCCCAGCTCACGGCCATCCTCGGCCCGTGTGCCGGAGGTGCCTGCTACTCTCCCGCCCTCACCGACTTTATTTTCATGGTCAACGAAAACAGCCACATGTTCATCACCGGACCGGATGTGGTGAAGGCCGTGACCAATGAAGTGGTGGACAAGGAAGAGTTGGGAGGAGCTTACACGCACAGCAGCAAGAGCGGCGTGGCTCATTTTGTCTATCCGACGGAAGAAGAAACACTGATGCAACTCCGCGAACTGCTCAGTTTCCTGCCGTCCAACAATATGGAGGACGCACCGATCGTGCCTTGCAGCGACGACGCGAACCGCCGTGTGGAAAGTTTGCAGACGGTGATTCCGGAAGATCCGAACCAACCATACGACATCAAAGACGTTATCGAACCCGTTGTTGACAACCAATATTTCTTTGAAGTGATGCCGCATTTTGCCAAGAACATCGTCATCGGTTTCGCCCGCCTCGGAGGACAAACCGTCGGCATCATCGCCAACCAACCGGCATTCCTGGCCGGCGTGCTCGACATCGACGCTTCGGACAAAGCCGCCCGCTTCATCCGTTTCTGCGACTGTTTCAACATCCCTTTGGTGACGTTCGAAGACGTACCGGGCTTCTTGCCGGGTACGGCACAAGAACATGACGGTATCATCCGTCACGGTGCCAAAATCGTGTATGCCTACGCCGAGGCCACCGTTCCCAAAATCACGCTGATTACGCGTAAAGCCTATGGCGGAGCCTATATCGTCATGGCCAGCAAGATGATCGGTGCTGACGTGAACTTTGCCTGGCCGCAAGCCGAAATTGCAGTCATGGGGGCATCCGGTGCCATCAACATCCTCTACCGTAAAGCATCGGAGGAGGAGAAAAAGACGGCTGTGGAAGCATACGAAGAAGAGTTCTCCAATCCTTACCGCGCAGCCGAGCGCGGACTGGTGGACGAAATCATCATGCCGCGCGACACACGCCGGAAACTCATCCGCGCCTTGGAGATGGCCCGAAACAAAAATCAAAGCAATCCGCCCAAGAAGCACGGCAATATGCCGTTATAACCTCAAAACCTCTGCATCCGCTTCACGGGTGCAGGGGTTTTTAATTCCGTGAATAACGGAACTCACCCGGCGGCACCCCTACCACCCTTTTAAATATCAGACTGAAACATTGTACGTTCGGATACCCCAGCAAACGAGCCACTGCGGCCGGTGTGTGCATGCCTTCCGACAATAAACGCCGAGCCGTATCCAGTCTCCTGAACTCAAAATATTCCTCCAAACTCTTACCGGTCTCGAACTTCAACAAGTCGGAAAAATAAGCCGCGGAAAGATTCAGCGCAGCGGCACACTGCGCCAGGACGGGCAAACCTCCTGCCGATAACCGTCCGGAATCAAGATATTCATCGAACATGCGATCCAGACGGGCCAGCAAAAGCTTGTTTTTGTTTTCACGGGTAATGAATTGGCGTTCGTAGAACCGCGTACAATAATCCAACAAAAGCTCGATGTGGCGCGAAAGGATGGTACCGGTATGTGCATCAATCGGATGGTGCAGTTCTTCTTCTATATGCTCCAACAGACAAGTCACTGTGGAAGTCTCTCGCCGGGAGAGGTGTAACGCCTCTTCCTTGTGATAAGAAAAGAAAGTATAATTCTTGATGTGGTTCTTGAGCGAGGTGCGGAACAGCAAGTCGGGATGGAATGCCAGGAGCCAGCCCTTGGGGGGCAACGTGTCCTCCTTGCTCATACGGAAGATTTCGCCCGGCGTAAGGAATACCATCGTGGCCACGGAATAATCATAATACTTCCGGCCGCAACAGCAACAACCGTCCGGACAATCCTCTATCAACAAGATGGCATAGAATTCGAACTTCACGGCATCCTCTTCCAGTTCCGGCTTTTCCAGATTGATAAGGCTCACCTGCGGATGCAGCGTCTTGCTGCCCAAACAATGACAACATTCGCACACGGTCTTTATGTCCAATGTCTTATTATCCTTTTTCACTCCTGTCTTTGCCATTTTACCTTATCCATACGAAGCCTCCGGCTCCGTGTATAACCTTTTTCATACTCATGTTTATCTCATAGGTTATTACAAAGGTAGCGGATTATCCTTTCGCTTATATAACCCCAATTACGGATACAACAACCCTAATTACGGATTTCTTTTTTTGCCGGAGCGAGCCATCCTCAAATCTGTAATTAGGGTTGCAGAATCCGTAATCCGTCTACCCGCAGCAAGCACATAAGTCCCTATCTTTGCCTTCATCAAACCAAACCCTAAACGAAATGAAACAAATTTGGAAAAACATACCTGCAACAATGGCTATATGCCTTTGCATGTCGGGAAGCCTTATGGCACAAGTAAAACCATTAGAAAAGGATAGCTTTATGGAAAAAAGACTCAATCTGACGGAAGAATGGGACAAGACGTTCCCTAAAAGGGAAAAAGTAGACCACGCGAAAGTTACTTTCCACAACCGCTACGGCATAACGCTCGCCGCCGACCTGTATGTACCCCGGGACGTGGAAGGCAAGCTTCCCGCCATTGCCGTAAGTGGCCCGTTCGGAGCCGTGAAAGAACAGTCCTCCGGATTGTATGCCCAGACATTGGCCGAACGCGGGTTCCTGGTCCTTGCCTTCGACCCCTCTTACACCGGAGAAAGCGGCGGTGAACCCCGTTACGTGGCTTCACCCGACATCAACACGGAAGACTTTTGCGCAGCGGTAGACTATCTCGCCACACGCGACGAAGTTGACGAAAACCGCATCGGCATCCTCGGCATCTGCGGTTTCGGCGGTTTTGCCCTTAATGCGGCAGCCATCGACACCAGAATCAAAGCCACCGTGGCCTCTACCATGTACGACATGAGCCGGGTGACGGCCAAGGGGTATTTCGACAAAATGGACACTGACGCGCGCTATGAACTCCGTCGGCAACTCAACGCACAACGCACGGAAGATTACAAAAACGGAACGTATGCCCTCGCAGGCGGAGTCGCCGACCCGTTGCCCGAGGACGCGCCACAGTTTGTGAAGGACTACCATGCCTATTACAAGACACCACGCGGCTACCACAAACGTTCGCTCAATTCGAACGGAGGTTGGAACAAAACCTCATCCCTTCCGTTCATCAACATGCCGATACTTGCATACAGCAACGAAATACGGAGTGCCGTACTGCTCATCCACGGAGAAAAAGCCCATTCGCGCTATTTCAGCGAGGACGCGTTCAAGACATTGCAAGGCCCAAACAAGGAGTTATTGATCATCCCCGGAGCCACCCACGTAGACCTTTACGACAATCCGAAAGCCATTCCATTCGACAAGCTCGAACAGTTCTACAAGGAATACCTGAAATAAAAAGCGTATCGTCCATTCCGCAGGTGCAATCACCCAACGGAATGGACGATATATTCTTTCCCTCCGCCTCTTATCAAACCTGCAAATCCCGATATCCGGTCGGCGTACATCCGACACTCTTCTTGAAAATCCGTGTGAAATGCTGCGGATATTGGAAACCGAGACGGTAAGCTATCTCGCTTACGCTACGGCTCGAACCGAGAATTTCCTGCTTGGCCACCTCTATCAGTTTGCCTTGGATGTACTCTTGCGCCGTACGCCCTGTTTCTTTCTTGACAAGGTCTCCGAAATAATTGGGCGACAGGTTCATCCGGTCTGCAAAATATTTCACGGTAGGCAGCCCCTCCGACTGCGGATGTCCACCTTGGAAATAAGCATCCAATTGTTCTTCAAATCTTACCAGAATGTCTTTGTTCACCTTGCTCCGCGTAACAAATTGCCGTTCATAAAAACGCATGCAATAATCCAACAGAAGTTCGATGTTGCGGACAATGAGGCGGCGGCTATGTTTGTCCACCGGACGGGCCAGCTCCATCTTGATTTTCTCCAGACAGTCTCGGTAAATGCTTTTCTCTTCGTCGGACAGATGAAGAGCCTCATTCGAAGCATACGAAAAGAAGGAATACTGCTTGATGTCTTGCCCTAACGAAGTACCGCGTATCAGATCGGGATGAAACACCAACCCCTGCCATTGCGGACGGACATTCGTGTCACGACGGATTTCCACCACTTGCCCCGGTGCAAAACTCGTCACCGTACCTTCTTGGTAATCATATAACTGCCGACCGTAGCGCAGGTCTCCGCACTTGGTTTGCTTTAGATAAAGGGCATAAAGTCCGTAGTTGAGCGTGACGTTTGCCGGAAGGTCCTGTTTGATTTCCGAAGCATCGACGACCGAAACCAACGGATGCAACGTTTCCACACCATAGAGCTTATTATACAAACCTACCGTGTCGAGCTTGATAATTTCTTCCATATTGAAGCACATTGTTTATGTTCTTGGAAACAAATATAGTGATTTTGCCCTAATCTTCAGCCTGAAATCGTAATATTGGTAAGAATATCCGTAATTCGGGTTATAACAACCGTAATTTGTCTACTCCCCAACCCTGACTTTCTCCCGAACTTTGCATGGCCATAGAAGAGTGCAAGCCAAAACCATCTGTCAAACAGACCCAAAACATACATGAAGGAAAAGAAGAAGAAAACAGACCACCTGCTCGCCCTAATCCGCGAAGGCCGACCGATGACATCCGGCGAACAGCTCCGCCTTACGGTGGCATTGAGCGTGCCCGCCATCGTAACCCAGCTCTCGGCCATCGTCATGCAATACATCGATGCCGCGATGGTGGGAAGCCTCGGTGCAAACGCCTCAGCCTCTATCGGATTGGTATCCACCACCACATGGCTTTTCTGGGGACTTTGTGCTGCGGCATCCACAGGCTTCTCCGTACAAGTAGCCCATCGAATCGGAGCCGGCGACTGGGACTGTGCACGTTCCATATTGCGCCGTTCCGTACCTTCGACATTTGCATTCAGCGCACTGCTGGCCGCAATCGGAGTGTCCGTCAGCGGAGCCTTGCCTCAATGGTTGGGAGGCGACAGCGCCATTCGTAGCGACGCCTCGCTTTATTTCCTGATTTTCTCGCTCTTTCTCCCCATCCTGCAAATGAACTTTCTGGCCGCCGGCATGTTACGTTGCAGTGGCAACATGCGCATTCCCAGTATCGCCGGTGTACTGATGTGCATTCTCGATGTCGTTTTCAATTTCTTTCTCATCTTCCCATCGCGTGAGTTATCCGTAGGCGGGCTGACCTTGTCCATACCCGGTGCGGGATTAGGCGTACAGGGTGCCGCCTTGGGCACGGGACTTGCCGAAAGCGTAGCTGCCGCCATAACCTTATGGTATCTCTTCACCCGTTCGTCCGGCTTAAAGATAAAGGCATGGCACAAAAGCCCGTCTCTTCCCGCGCCACCGATAATCCGGAACTCCATCCGTATCAGCCTGCCGATGGGTCTGGAGCACATCGTCATTTGCGGAGCACAAATCATGACCACCGTCATCGTGGCTCCTCTCGGCATTCCGGCCATAGCCGCCAACTCATTTGCCATCACCGCCGAAAGCCTTTGTTACATGCCCGGATACGGGATAGCCGACGCCGCAACCACGTTGGTAGGACAAAGCCTCGGTGCCGGACGGCGTCGGCTCACTCGCCGCTTTGCTTACATCACCGTATTCATGGGCATGGCGGTCATGGGAATAATGGGCGTCGTGATGTACATCTTCGCCCCGCAGATTATCGGTACGATGACTCCCGTGGAAGAAATCCGCAGATTGGGCGTAATGGCACTCCGCATCGAAGCTTTTGCCGAGCCGATGTTTGCGGCAGCCATCATATCATACGGCGTATTCGTCGGGGCAGCCAATACCCTCGTCCCGTCATTGATGAACTTTTTCAGTATCTGGGCCGTGCGAATCTCGTTGGCGGCGTGGCTCGCTCCCACCATGGGCCTGAAAGGCGTATGGGTGGCCATGTGTGCGGAATTGTGTTTCCGTGGAATCATATTCCTGATCCGGCTGAGGGGAAAACAGTGGATGAAAATCTGACCGGAAGCCTTGCACGACAAAAATCTCACGGTTTCCGTAATTTGGGTTGTAACATCCGTAATCCGTCTACCCGGCAATCCATGATATTGGCGTAACTTTGCACATATATGATAGGTATAGAAACATAAGAAAACCATATACGATTTCTAAAGTCACAAACTTTAAAAACAATAACACAATGCAACTGATAAAAGACATGGAATTCGGAGGCGAACGCCCCTTGTTCGGCTCGCGCGACTTGCATCTGGACCACGTGACCGTCCGTGCCGGGGAATCGGCCATCAAAGAATGCAGCAACATCATCGCCACCAACTGCCGCTTCGAGGGCAATTACCCCTTTTGGCACGTGCACGGTTTCGTCATCGACCGCTGTTTCTTCGACGTGGGAGGACGCTCCGCCCTGTGGTATTCCGACCATTTGAAGATGACCGACACACGCATCGACGCTCCCAAAATGTTCCGCGAAATGACGGACATAGAAATCGAGAATGTGGAAATCAACGATGCCGACGAAGTTTTCTGGAGGTGCAACCGGTTGGACATAAAGAACCTGAAGCTGCACGACGGGCGATACCCGTTCATGTTCAGCCGCAACATCCGCATAGACGGGTTGGAAAGCGATAGCAAATACGTCTTCCAGTACGTGAAAGACGTTGAAATCCACCATGCCAAGATTACCACAAAGGATGCGTTCTGGGAAGTGGAAAACGTCACCGTGTACGACTCCGAACTGAACGGCGAATACTTGGGATGGCACTCGCGCAACCTGCGTCTGGTGAACTGCCACATCACGGGAGAACAACCACTCTGCTATGCCCGCGATTTGGTGCTTGAGAATTGTACTTTCGGCCCGGAATGCGACCGCGCTTTCGAGTACAGCAGCGTACGGGCCACCATCAACGGACCGATAAGCGGCGTGAAAAATCCCTCTTCCGGATGTATCATCGCCGAAAGCTACGGCGACATCATCCTCGACGAAAACATCAAGGCACCTGCCGACTGTGAACTTAAACTTTGGGACGAACAAACTTGTTTCAGCGACTGCGTATGAAATACAATTTTGATGAGATAATTCCCCGCCGCCATACGAATTCCTACAAATGGGACAGCGCGACGGACAGCGACGTACTTCCTTTATGGGTGGCGGACATGGACTTCCGCACGGCTCCCGCCATCACGGAAGCCTTGGCAGACCGCGTGGGACACGGCATCTTCGGTTACACACGGGTGCCCGATGAGTATTACGAAGCCGTCTGCACGTGGTTCAAACGCAGGCACGGATGGGCCATTGAAAAGGAGTGGATGATTTATACCTCCGGCGTAGTGCCTGCCGTGTCCGCCATCATCAAGGCCCTGACCGTGCCGGGCGACAAAGTACTAGTGCAGACACCCGTCTACAACTGCTTTTTCTCCTCCATCCGCAACAACGGCTGCGAAGTGACAAACAATCCGCTCGTTTACGAAAACCATACCTACCGCATCGATTTCGAAGACTTGGAACGGAAAGCCTCCGACGAACGGGTAAAAGTGATGCTACTCTGCAATCCCCACAATCCCGCCGGACGGGTGTGGACAAGGGAGGAACTGATGCAAATCGGCGAAATCTGCCTCCGCCACAACGTGACGGTGGTGTCCGACGAAATACATTGCGAACTGACCTACCCGGGACATGCCTACATTCCTTTTGCCTCCTTGCCGGAAACATTCACGGGACATGCCGTCACCTGCATATCCCCCAGCAAAGCATTCAACATCGCAGGACTGCAAATCGCCAACATCGTGGCTCCGGACGAAGAAATACGCTGCCGAATCGACAAAGCCATCAACATCAACGAGGTGTGCGACGTCAATCCTTTCGGAGTAATCGCCACCATAGCCGCATACCGCAAGGGGGAGGACTGGCTCGACCAACTGTTGGCATACCTGCAAGGGAATTACAGGTACATGAAAGAATTCTGCACGGAACACCTTCCGGACTTTCCGATTTGCAAACTGGAGGGTACTTATTTGGTGTGGATGGACTGCCGTACACTGGCTACGCCTTCTGCCGAACTGGAACACCGCCTGACCCGGGAAGCCCGGCTTTGGCTCAATGCCGGAGCCATGTACGGCAAGGAAGGCGAAGGCTTCATGCGTTGGAACATCGCCTGCCCTCGTGCCATACTGGCAGAAGGTTTGGAACGTTTCAAAGATTTTATCGTCCATAAAACATAATAACTTCTAAAAAGCTATAGCCCTTTCGTTTTATTCCCTATCTTTGTGGACATGAAGGCAAGGCCCCGACTGAGGGCAGAAAAGCCGGACAAATAAGGTGTTTAACTAAAAAGAAAAACGGATGAAAAAGTTCTTATTGAGTTGCGCGGTGCTTCTAAGCGCAGTGTCCTTTACCGTTTATGCCGCACAGGAAAACAGTAAGGACAAAAAAGACAAAAGGGATAAAATAGAATGCTGTTGCAAAGATTGCACATGCAAGGATTGTACGTGCAAGACGGACTGCTCGGAATGTGCCGGATGCCGTAAAAACGAAGAATGCAGCGAGTGCCGGGATTGCAGGCACGAAGGACATTGCTGTGACTACGACCATCACCGCAAGGACAGAAGGCATCACCACCGCAGAGGAGGCTGTTGCGGAGGCGGGTGCTAATCCCTTTCCGGTATGATCGCCCATCGCAGAAAATCCGTTTGCATGTTGAAGATGATAAGACATAAGAACAAAAGAACATATCTTTCTCGTGAAAGTTATCTTGCTTTTTTGTTCGTGTGTTCTTCTGCCTTATAGGTTTCAAGATGTTTAAAAGCAGGAAACAGGCTGTTTTCAGGTGTTTCTGCGAGAAAAGCATATACAAAAACGAATCTGCGCCAAACGAAAAATCAATCACAGGAGAACAATTTTTCGTTTGGCGCAGATTCGTTTATCATTCTCCTGTAATCAATTTCAAGAGCTTAACTCTCTGAAAACCAAGCATAGGCAGAAGACGAAAGAAATTAACAGCTACAACATCCGGCTTCCCAGTCCATGCTATATCTATTCTGTAAGTTGACCACCACCATGCGCCGGAAACAGGGTAAACAAAATACTATGAGACAAATTCAAACTACTCTCGCGGACGGGCACACAGTTCGGCCCAATCCGGATATTTCGGCAAATCTTCCTTTCTGATTCTTATCATTTCCCGACCGTCCTTATCCGTAAAAGAATAAATTTCGACATTATACCTTTGTTTCTCAACCTTGAACTTTAGTTCCCGTAACGGGCATCTCTTCGGAGCGGCGTACCCAAATCCGTTGTAGGACACGATGTCATGTTCCAAAATAAAAGCATAAGAAACATTTTTATAAAACCTCTTAAAAAGAAGTACCATAACGGCCAACATGAGAAAAGCTATAAAGATCAACGCATAAGAGAACATCGAAAGTTCTTCATCTTCCAATGTTCCTTCCATGCCTCCGACAAAAGCCCAAGCAAAACAATACGCCCCAGGCATCACCAAACTCGCCAACACACAAACCGGCAAGTCCAATGTACTCCCTCCCCCGTTCAATGTCATGCACACCTTTTCTCCGGAACCCTCCAACAAATTCCGGACTTCCTTACGTTTGTTTTTCCACATAAAATAACTCACCACTGCCATGCCGCATGAAAATACCATCCAAATTATCAGGTATTCCACCATCATTAGTTCATTTTCCATATACCTTTAAAAAACATTCAAGTATAAAATTCCCACTTTTATGCAGCAGCCATTAAACTCTAAACCATTCGGAAAACAACTGCTACCGGCATCTACAAAAATAACACTTTGACTGGTAATACGCAAGAAAAACGAATCAAATAGAACAGGGTAATAAGAAAAACAGAATGCGGTTCTTGCATAGGCTTACATTAAAGCACAACCCGATAGCAAATCAGTTGCCATCGGGTTTCTGCATCTCCACAAAGGGGCTTTCGTCCCAGTGGAACGCATCCGGACTATCCGGCACGGAAGGCCGGAAAGGCTGCACGTCTTCGCGAAGGTGGTCTACAAAAGGCAGACGAGCTTGTTTCATTCCTTCGATGACACACCGCGCTATCTGGTATGCCCCGTAAGGATTGAAATGGGTGTTGTCGGCCAAAGCCTTGTCCTGCCCCGGATAAGTACCGGCCGGATAATGCACGAAAGCTCTTTTACTTCCTTCCTCGCCCAAAGCCTCAAACAGGACGCGCGTCATTTCCTGCAAATCTATCAAAGGCACCTGCTCCCGTTCGGCCACCCAATGCACGGCATCGGGATAGTCGGCGTGTGTGGGCTGTATCTTCCCGTCCTTGAAAGCCCGGCGGCAGGTCGGGGTCACCAAAACAGGATGTCCGCCACGCTGCCGGACTTCGTCAATGAACGTTTTCAGGCTTGTGGCGAAGGAATAATAAGCTCCCCTGCCCGGTCCTTTTTGTTTCTGGTCGTTGTGCCCGAACTCCATGAACATGTAGTCACCCGGTTTCATTTGCGACAAGGCTTTCTTCAACCGTCCGGCACGGATGAAAGTGTCGGCACATTCGCCGCTCTCCGCATAATTGGCAAAGCAGACCTCCGCATCGAAGAAACGGGGAATCATCTGTCCCCAACTGGCCCACGGCTCTTCGTCCTGGTCCACCACGGTAGAGTTTCCGGTCAGGAACAGGGTCGGGACACGGTGGTCCGGTTCAATCCGGATGGCCGCACACTGCGGACGTTCGCCGTTGATTTCAATCGTCAGCTTGTCATCCCAGTTCAGTTTGGAGCGTTCGCGCGGTTTGATGCGCACCGCCTCGGAGTCGGAGATTTTCGGTGTACGTTTGTTGACTGTGAAAGTAAACGTGCGGAACTCCCCTTTCTTCGTCGGCACGCTTTCCAAAAACAAGCGGCGCGACTCCGCCCGCACCGTGGTAACGCCCGCTTCCTTGCAGTTGCCCAAGAGCACCGTGACGCGATAGTTCCCGTCGGGTACCTGCACGGAGACATAATAAGGGCGATCGCCGCCTTCGTCCGGCGAGGCGAGCAGGTCATAGCCGTACCCTTTCTCCGGCGTATAACGGTCTTCGGGAGACAGCCGGTGTTCGGCCAACGGTGCAGCAGACGACGTATCGCCCTCCTCCAACAGACGTTGCACCGGTACACGTTTGTCCGAAGTCAGTTGCAGCAGGTAACCGCCATCGGAGGCATGCAACACGGAAAATCCCGTGCCGCATGCCCATAGTCCTATTATAATAAGGTGGCGTCGCATCATTTCTTGGCATTAAGTTTCGGTTTCAACTCATCGGGCGAATCATTGGTGTACATGTTCACCTTGGGAGCTTCTTTGGTGAAAAGGTCTTTGACGCGCTGCAAATCCACCGTGTATTGCGGGCGGAAATCATCCGACTGCATGTAAGCGATGACGGCCTTGCGCATTTGAGCGATAACAGGCACCTCGCTGTCCGCATCCAACGGCATGGTGGTCATCATCAGCCGTCCGCCCTCCACGTTGGCTTCGAACAGCATACCAATCTTGCGGCTCAGGAACCATGTGTCGATGCTCTGTACGATCGGTTGGAAATCAGCCGGAAATTCCGTAAACTGCATGACCTGTTTGCGGTTCACCAAGTCCCACCACTGCATGTCGCTGTGGTAATCCGTGGGGAAGTTCCGGAAGAGCGGATGGTTACTTTCGATGTAAAGCCCTGTGGTGTGGGGCGGACGCATCTTGAACCAACTCGTGTTCCAGAACACGGGCGTGAACTGTTGCACGATGTCCTTTCCATAAGTAATCTTTCCGGCTGCCGTCACCAAAACCTTGCCTCCTGCTTTCAACATTTGTTCGGCTTTCTCGTCCAAGATGTCCGTGATGTACACGTCGCCGGTGTCCATACGGGCCAAATCATCCAACGTCGTCTGAGGATACACCCAAAAGTCCCAATGGTTCCTGCTTCGCACTTCTTCCTTGCGGCCATCGAGGTCATACGTTCCCTTCAGCATCACCTCGAATACCATTTGCCGAGGTGCACCAATCTTGTCCAAAGAAACCGTCACGCTGCCCAAACCGATATTGTTGCCCAAAGCCACATCACCGTTGTACAGAGTCCCTTCCGTATACGTTTTCCCGTACTTGTCGCAGATACGGTAGGACACTTCTGCATCACGAATCGCCGCTTTGCCATAATGGGCCACCTCAACCGCCGCCGTAAAAGCGTCCCGGTTCCAATAGGTGAACTTGGGAATGCGCGCCAACAGCACTGTCGGCGAACAGAACTCCCGGAAGTCTTCCGGTGAACAGTATTCCTTTTCGTCAAAAAAGACATCCGTCAATCCCACCAAGGCCGTGCCCTGCCCGGAGTAGTCGTTCAGGGCCAACAACTGGAATCCCGCATAATCCGGTGTACGCAACGTCCGTTCAATCTCATGTTTGTAACACAGGGTTTGCAGCTTGCCGGAGGCCATCATGAACTTGTGCGCCATTCTGCCCAAATGATTGTCGTTCAGTATATCGCGGAATATCTCGAAGTTTTTGGCTTTGTTCACCCCCGTGTACTTACTGATTTCATCGAAATTAGGGAATACGCACCATTGTCCGGTCTCGTGGGAGACGAAAGGCACACTCACCGTGTCGATTTTCGCTCGGAAGTCGGACATGCTCTCGGGTGCACGGCGCCGCCATTCGTCCAACCCGCGCACACCGGCTTTCACATGGTACATGCTCTTAGGCTGCCAAGCCCAACCGCCTCCGACCGACGCGCCGGTGTATACATGACGACTGTCCGTCTTCTTCCAATAGTCCACGAAATCGCTCACCCAAGCCACCCAGTTGCCCGCCGGTTCGTTGCCGCAGGCCATCATGCAAAACGAAGCATAATTGCCATACGCCTTGTTCATGCGCTGCGTTTCTTCCATCAAATAACGGTCGATATACATTCCGTTCCCCAGCTTCACCCCGTGGTTCGGCCAGCTCGGTCCTTCGGGCTGCAAATAGAATCCCACACGGTCGGCCGCCGCAAAGGCGGCTTCGGGCGGACAGAAAGAATGGAAACGCATGTGGTTCAACCCATAGCTCCGGCAAATGCGGAACACCCGTTCCCATGACTCCTCGTCCATCGGGGCATATCCTGTCAATGGGAAATCGCAGTTCTCCACCGTACCGCGCAACTGGGTGAGCCGACCGTTCACATAAAACATCTTTCCGTCTATCTTGAACTCACGCATCCCGAAAGTACGGGTCTGTTTGTCCGTCCCGTGCTCGGAAGAGACTTCCGCCGTCAATTCATACAATGCCGGATTGAATTCATCCCACAACTGCATTTTCTCGCCCATGTCCAACACGACCTCTACTTCCGCCTGTCCTTTTTTCAGCTTCACCCGGCGGGACACAACCGGTATCTCGTGCGCCACATCGGTATTGAAACTCTTGGCCGACAATTTGACTTCGGCATCGGGACGTCCTTTGCCGCGATGTTGCTTCAAACGTATCCGCACGGTGGCCGTACGGTCGTGTATGTTCGGATAAACCTGTATGTCTTCGGCATACAGAAGAGGCGTGCTCCGCAATTCCATACGTCCCACCACACCATTCCAGTTTCCTTGTGTCTGGTCGGTCACGCTATGCGAGTCCGCTCCCACACAAACGCCGTCGATACGATTGCTGACGCGCAACGCCAAAGCGTTTTCCCCGCTTTTGACATAGTCCGTCACGTCATAACAATGAGGCACGCACAAGCTGTTGTCGCCCCCGACTTTCTTTCCGTTGACCCACAATTCCGTCTCGATATGCGGACGCTCAAGATACAATACGACGCGACGGTTCTTCCAATCAGCCGGAACTTCCACCGTCCTTCGGTACCAGGCCGTCCCCACATAGTGGCGGTCGGGCGTCAGGAAAAACGGCAACTTGAAGTTCTCTTCCCGACGGTATTTCTCCATGTAAGGGTTATAAAAATAGGAACTGTCGTAGAGCGACCCTGTCCACTGCGTTTCCACCGACGGCCTGTCGCCCTTCAAACGTTGCGGCATACTGCCGGGTAACAAGATACGGTCTTCCAAAGGCCGATCGTACCACTTATCGGCTGTTCCCTTATCAGCCCTGTCGATTTGAAACTCCCACTGTCCCGCCAAGTCCAAACGACCTTGTGCGAGCAGCTTCCCACCGTAAGTCAAAGCGAGCATGGCAAAAGCCGATGCCCAAATGTGATGTTTGTTCATGAAAATTAGGTTAATAAAACGATCATATTATTGAGTTAAAAACTTTATCATCTCGGCACCGGCCAACAAATAACAACCGATGGCAAAATCCTCGAAATCCGGCTTGCTGTCATATCCTACCGGCTGACCGTCTTTCGGTTCCTTACCGGTCCCTTGCACATATCCCAGAAATCCGTCCGGATGAACCGCGTCGTGCATCAACGCATTCCATGCCTTTAATGCAGGTTCTCCAAAAACTTCGTCCGACAAGACCCCGTTGCGCATTCCCCATGCCATACCATATAGGAACAGTGCGGTACCGGTTGTTTCCGGACCTCCGTAATGAAATTCATCGGTCAGGCTGCAATTCCAGAAACCATCGCTCCGTTGGCATTTCTTCACCGAGAAAGCCATGGCAAGGAAATCATCCGTCAGCAATTTCTTGATGTCCGCAATCTCCTGCTTCTCGCCTCCGACAAACAAATCCTCCGCCCGTTCCATCTCGTCTATCGTACGTGCCAACGCCGCCATGACCCAACCATTCCCACGGCTCCAGTAGCAATTCTTCCCGTTCGGCTCCTTATAAGGCGGAATAAAATCGGCATCACGCCACCACAAACCGTCTATCGTATTAAACAGTCCGACCTGTCCGGCACAGTCGCGCGTATAGCCATACAGTTCCCTCATCGTACGGAAATAGCGAATGTCCTGCTTGACTACGCCCATTTTGGCATAGACGGGCATGGCCATTTGCAAGGCATCTATCCACGACCAATCCCCTCGTTCCGTACTGTTCACCACGTTATTGAGCATACGTTCCGTATTCCCCAAAACCTGGGCATCTTCATGCAGACGATACAAATCAATATACACCTGCGCGCAACATTGGTTGTCGGCATTACGTGTATGCGAACCTCCGCGAAATCCCCACAAATTCGCCACAGCCCAATCCATGGCATATTCCACATACCGAGGCTGTGGAGCAACTTCGTTCAAAGCCAACAGTCCCTCCATATACACACTGCGCGTCCAAATATTAGAGGGACGAACACCGTTTATCCGTATGGAATCCCCCGCCACAGGGTGCCGGGCCATGAAACGTTCGTTCACCAAAACCATCTGCTCTATCATAAACTTTCTATCCGGCCGCCGGCCGGCCATAAGCTCGGTAACACAAGCTATAAAAAGGATTAACCACAGCGCTTTCTTCATTTAATATAGGTATTAATAAAAGCAAAGATAGTTTTTTTTCATCTTACCCTGAAAAAAATCCGGTTTTATTTTTGTATTTAAAAAATATGTCCTACCTTTGCACGCGAAATCAAAAGCCGACATGGCTCAGTTGGTAGAGCATTTCATTCGTAATGAAAGGGTCCGGGGTTCGAGTCCCCGTGTCGGCTCAAAGGAAAAAGGAAGGAAATAACTTATATTTTCTTCCTTTTTTGTTATCAGATTCCGGCTCTGTTACTATAAAACAAAAAGCAACCATCGTCTCAATTACATGAAAGATGGCTGCCTTTTCACTCGACAATCCGACTGTATTTCTTTAATCTTTCTATTCCTTAGCTCTACCCTTAAAGCTGTTGGTCTCCTAAAATATGGCAGTCTTCCTCAGAGAGCTGTTTCAGGCACTCGGACAGATTGCTCGGCCGGATAACGATATTCGCCCGGTCTCCCTGGGCAAAGGCATACATATATTCGATAAAAATCTGATGCTCGGCCAACTTCTCCAAAATCTTAGACAGCGCACCGGCCACGTTAGGGCAACTGATGCAAACCACATCGGTTAGAATCACTGCGAAATCTTTCGCACGCAATGCTTCTACCGCCTTGTCTACGTCGGACACAATCAAACGAAGGATACCGAAATCCGTAGTCTCCGCCATACTGAAAGCGTGCATGTTGATACCTTGTTCGCCCAAAGCTTTGGTCACTTCGTTGATTCTCCCGCTTTTGTTTTCCAAGAAAACGGATAATTGTTTGATAGTCATACTCTTTCGTTTTTGAATTAAGCCAACACACGTTTATCTATCACTCGCGTACTTTTCCCTTCGCTCCTCGGCAGACTGTTGGGTTCCACTAATTTCACTTCCGTACTGATGGAAAGCACGCTTTTCAGACGTTCGGCCAAACGTTTCTTTAAAGCCAGCATACCGCCTAAATCGTCTGAGAAATTATCCGGACGCAACTCCACCTGCACCTCCAACATATCCATGTTGTTTTTGCGGTCTACCACCAACATGTAACGGGGCGCAAATTCCGGCATCTCCAGAATCACGTTTTCCACCTGTGAGGGGAACACGTTGATGCCGCGTATGATCAGCATATCGTCGCTCCGTCCGAGGATACGCGTAAAGCGCACACTGGTACGTCCGCATTCGCACGTGCCGGGCATCAATGTCGTCAGGTCTTTCGTACGGTAGCGCAACAGCGGCATTCCGGTCTTCGTCAGCGTAGTCAGCACCAACTCCCCTTCTTGCCCGAGCGGCAGTACCTCGCCGGTTTCCGGATGGATGATTTCCGGATAGAAATGGTCTTCCGCGATATGCGAACCGTTCTTGCAGCCGCACTCGTAAGCTACGCCCGGCCCCATGATTTCACTCAATCCGTAAATGTTGTAGGCCTGAATGCCCAGACGTTCTTCTATCTCACGGCGCATATTCTCCGTCCACGGCTCCGCCCCGAACGCCCCGATGCGCAACTTCAAATCGTCGGCCGAAAGCCCTTGCTTATACAACGCCTCAGCCAGATACAGGGCATAGGAAGGCGTACAGGCAATACCCGTCACTCCAAGGTCTCTCAACAGACGGATATGTTTCTCCGTATTCCCGGTAGAAGTAGGCAATACGGTAGCCCCCAAATGCTCCACACCGTAATGGGCACCTAGTCCGCCCGTAAACAACCCGTAGCCATATCCCACGGAAACGATGTCTCCACGCGTCACGCCATAGGCCGTCAACGCACGTGCTATCACTTCTTTCCAAATCTCCAGGTCACGATAAGTATAGCCTACGATGGTGGGATTGCCCGTCGTGCCGGAAGAGGCATGGATACGGACTATCTCGGACATGGGTGTAGCCAACAGGCCCACCGGATAATTATCACGCAAATCCGCCTTGGTCGTAAAAGGCAATTTCACAATGTCGTCTATCGTACGGATATCATCCGGAAGCAAATCCATTTCCTGCATCTTGGCCCGGTAGAAAGGCGTGTTATGATATACCAAATCCACCAGCTTGTGCAGCCGTTTCCCCTGTAAGTCGCGCAATTCCTCACGACTCATACACTCTTTATTCTTGTTCCAAATCATGTTTTCCATTTTGTCTGTAACCGTCCGTGCGGCCTTATATCCATTCAGATTTATTCGCTCAACTTAAAGGATGATCCAACCGGAAAGCCTTCATCCGCTCCTCCATGAGCGGATAAAGTTCCTCACGCATACGGGAAGTACATGCCCTCACGCCGGGCTGCCCGCTGCCGGTTGTCTCCAACGAGATACTGCTCACTCCATAATATAACAACTCGCGCAACAATTCGCCCCCGCTCATCCGGCCATAGCCCACGGTAAAGAAAAAACCGTCTCCCACCGGCCGCGTCACATCGTAGTCATACACGATGTGGAATCCGTTGTCGGTGAATATCTTCTTCATCCGTTCAGCCCGTCGGGCATATTCACGCACGTCGGCTGCAAAATCCAATTCTCCGTCCGTGGCCGCCCGCAGCATTTCGGCATAGCCATACTGCGTGGAGGCCGTACAACCGGAAGTTATCATATACAGCACCGAAGCCACGAAAGTCTGCCCGAACACGCCGGAGTCGCCGTAACGTTCGGCCAACGCCGGATAATGCGTGTCGAACAATTTGTCGGACACACAAGCCACGGCCATCCGCTGCCCGGCATAGCTGAAGATTTTGGAGGAAGACAGCATAAGGATGTAATTGTCCGTATAGCGGGCCACCGTAGGCGGATAAGGCGCCTTCCAAGGTTGGCCCAAGTCCTGACGGAAGTCCATACAGAAATAAGCCATGTCTTCCAATACGATAACCCCGTAACGGGTGGACAATTCACCGATAATCGCCAGTTCGCTGTCCTCCAGACAAATCCACGCCGGATTGTTCGGATTGGAGTAAACAATAGCCGCGATGTCGCCTTGTTTCAGATAACTCTCCAACTTCTCCCTCAACGCCTCTCCCCGATAATGGTAGATGTCGAACTGTTCCCACTTCGCCCCGATGATGCGCAACTGGGATTTCTGGATGGGAAATCCCGGATCGATAAACAAGACCTTGTCTTTTCCCGACACGCACTGTGTGGTAATGACGAACGCCCCGAACGAGGCAGCCACCGAACCGGTCGTAGGTATGCAAGCCCGTGGCGAGATGTCTATATCGACAAAAGCCTTCACGAAGCGCGAAGCCTCGCGCTTCAGTTCGGGAATCCCGTCGGCTGCGGGGTACTGCGCCCCCACTCCACGGTCTAAAGCGGCCTTCTCCGCTTCCACGCCGACACGATTGGCAGGCAGCCCCGGCGAACCTTGATCCATTCGGATGAATGGAATCCCCGTCTGTTGTTCCAGCCGGGAAGCCACCAACAGCACCTCGCCGATGGTGGCATGAGCGAGGTCGGCAATCTGCAACTCCTTTACTACAGATGCCACCAACTCTTCACTAAACACCTGATGTCCCATATCCGCTTACTTTAAGTCTGAAGCCACATGCCCCAAATCGAAAGCCCGGCGGTTCATTTCCACTACGGCCTCCCCTTTTGTCCCGAACACACGGGCGATACTTTCACGCAACTCCTCCACCGACAGGATGTTCAGGTAACGGGCCGCGGCCCCCAACAGCATCACATTGGCACACTTCGGCATGGAATGTTCCTTGGCCAATGCGTCCACATCCACCATGACGACATGGGGCAATGCCCTCAATTCGGCCATCAAAGCCTCGTCCTCGGGATAATTGGGAATGTTTTTGAACGGGGAAGAAGAGGTAATCACCCAACCCTCCTTATTTAAATAAGGTATATACCGCAAAGCCTCCATCGGCTCCAACGAGAGAATCATGTCGGCAGTTCCTACCGCAATCAAATCGGAAGCAATCTCCCCGTCAGACAAACGCAAGTTGGACTGCACGTCACCTCCGCGCTGGCTCATGCCGTGCACCTCAGCCTGTTTCAAGGTCAACCCTGCCTGCGTGGCAGCCTCACCGATGATGGTGGCAATGGAAAGGATGCCTTGTCCTCCCACGCCCGAAAGAATTATATCTTGTTTCATGCTTTCTTTTCTGCTCTTTTCTGTTTCAACTTTCTGTTCAAGGTCTGTATGCACTCCCGACGCGGGATGATGACCGACACCCCTTTGTACTCTATTTCTTCACGAAGAATACGCGTAATCTCTTCCATGTTCTTAGGCAACGGCACCACTACGCGCACATGTTCCGGCTCCACCCCAAGCCCCAGACAAATCGCCTCGAACTTGTTCGTACCGGCAGAGTCCTGCCCGCCGGTCATCGCCGTAGTCAGGTTGTCCGATATGATGACGATAATCTGCGCCTTGTCGTTTACGGCATCCAACAACCCCGTCATGCCCGAATGGGTGAACGTGGAATCGCCGATGACAGCGATGGCCGGAAACACACCGGCGTCGGCCGCCCCTTTGGCCATCGTAATGGAAGCCCCCATGTCGAGGCAAGTGTCTATGGCACGGAAAGGCGGCAAAGCCCCTAATGTATAACAGCCGATATCGGCAAACACGCGTGCATCGGGATATTCCTTTACCACTTCGTTCAAAGCCGTGTACACATCGCGGTGGCCGCATCCCTGGCACAAGGCAGGCGGGCGTCCCACCACATTTTTCGGTGCTTCGAAGTAACGCTCCGGCCGGTGTCCCATAGCCGCTGCCACGCTGTCCGGTGTCAGTTCCCCCGTACGCGGCAAGTCGCCCGTCAGACGACCTCGTACGGAATAGTCTGCGGAAAGCCCCCCCCTCACGAGTTCTTCGGCAAAAGGCTGGCCGTCTTCCACCACCAGAATCTCACGACTGTCGGCAGCCAAGCGGCGCACCAAGTCTGCGGGCAACGGATATTGGGTGATTTTAAGAATGTTGAACTTTTCCGTAGCCTCGCGTACCTCCGTCACATAGTTATATCCTATACCGCAGGCCAATATGCCCACCGGTTTCTCTCCCGAAGCCTGTTCGTAACGCGTGTAAGGAGCTTCGGCCGCAGCCTGTTCCAGACGCGGTTGCTGTTCCACCAACGCGGCATATTTCCGGCGCGAATTGGCAGGAAGGAGCACCCAACTGGCCGGATCCTTCGCACAGGGCAACGCCCTCACCTCTTCGGCTTCTTCCTTCACCGTCACGGCGGCCCGGGAATGTGCCAAACGCATCACGATACGCATCAGCACCGGCAACTTCTCCCGTTCGGAAAGTTCGAAGCCGTATTGCATCATGTCGTACGCCTCTTGTTGAGTAGACGGCTCCAAGGTCGTTATCATGGAAAACTTACCGTAGAAACGGGAGTCCTGTTCATTCTGCGAAGAGTGCATGGAAGGGTCGTCCGCCACAACCACGATCATGCCGCCGTTCACGCCCGTAATGGCAGCGTTGACAAAAGCATCTGCCGCCACGTTCAGCCCCACGTGCTTCATGCAGGCTATCACACGCGCACCGGCGTAGGATGCCCCCAAAGCCGCCTCGACGGCAGTCTTTTCGTTCGTACACCACGTGCTGTGCAGACCTCGCGCACGCGCCAACGGATGCCGTTGGATGTATTCGGTGATTTCCGTGCTCGGCGTCCCCGGATAAGCATACACTCCGCGAATGCCTGCATGGATAGCCCCGAGGGCTATGGCCTCATCACCTAATAAGAGTTTCTTTTCCATATCTGTATATCTTCTGAGTTTAAATATTCAATGTAAAATCATCGGCATCATCCAATACCGGAAATTTGCGGCGGAAATCAGCCAGGCCGTCCATATCCACCTCCACCGTCACGGCACCTACCCGGCCTTGCTCACAGGCCGCTACCGTACGTCCGTAAGGGTCTATCATCAACGTGCCTCCGCAATACTCGCAAGACGGGTCCGTCCCCACACGGTTCACCCCCGCCACATAGCACTGGTTTTCGATGGCTCTTGCCCGCAGCAAGGCCAACCAGGCTTCCACACGCGGCGTAGGCCAACTGGCCACATAAAGCGCCACGTCGTAGTCCTTCCGGTTGCGCGCCCATACGGGAAAACGCAAATCGTAGCAAATCTGGAGCAGGATTCGTACACCCCGGAACTCCACGACCACACGTTCCCGCCCGGCTGTAAAACGATGGTGCTCTCCGCCGTACGTGAACAAATGCTTTTTGTCATACGAGCGGACCGCCCCGTCCGGACTTACGAAATAGAAACGATTATAATACTTGCCGCCTTCCTGTACGGCCACGCTACCGGCCACGGCACAGTCGTGCCCTGCGGCATAGCGGCGCATCCAGCGCAGCGTATCACTGTCCGCCGGTTCGGCCAGTCCTTCGGGTTGCGTACAGAACCCGGTGGAGAACATTTCGGGTAACACATATAAATCCGACCCGGGACAAGCCTCCATCGCCTGCTCGGCATTCCTCACATTAGTTTCCGGATTCCCCCATGAAATATCTTGTTGCAAAAGTGTTATTTTCATACAATTTTGATATTAGATAGGCACAAAGGTAACGAAAATAAAAGAAAGAAGCATCTTTTTCCGATAAAGTATTCAAAAAAAGTAATGAACAAACGCAGCTCCGCCGCCTTTTCATGGAAAAAGGCGGCGGAGTAGCACGTTCTTTAGGGCTATATCTTTATTCAAAACGAAGACGGTAACTCTTCCCGGCCGATGTAGGAAATACCACTGCGCCATCGGCCTCCTGCGTAAAGGCCACCTTGCCGCCTTTCGACTTCTTCACCTCGACAAGCTTGGCATCCGGCAGGTACATCCGGCATTCCTGTCCGGCAGCCGAATACACCCGGCCTTCCACCATCTTCCCGTCTTTCCACGTCACGTCGAAAGTAAAGCCGCCTTTCGCCTTCAATCCTTTGAAATGTCCGTCATCCCACGCCGAAGGCAAAGCCGGCAACAGATGCACGCCTTTCACGGTGTTCTGCAACATCATCTCGGCGATACCGGCCGTGGCTCCGAAATTTCCGTCTATCTGGAACGAAGGATGGGCACAGAACAGGTTTTCATACACGCCGCCGGCATTGTCGTCCATGCTCACCACCGTCACGTCTGTAATATTTTGTGCTTGTTTCAGCAAACGGTAAGCCCGTTCTCCATCCCACAAACGTGCCCAGCAAGCCACTTTCCAAGCCCGGCTCCATCCCGTGGCACCGTCGCCCCGTGAATCCAAAGCCACTTTGGCCGCCTCGGCATAACGTTTGTCTTTCAGGTAAGAAATCTGGTCGCAGGGGTACAAGGCCATCAAATGAGACAAGTGTCGCTGATGGTCTCCTTGTTTATCCTCCTGTATGGTCCATTCCTTGATTTGCCCCCATGAACCGATATGCAAGCCGTTGTCCAAACGGGAGAATTTCTCTTTCAGCTCCGATACGAAAGCATCGTCGACGGCCAACACATCGGCTGCTGCCAATGTTTCCTCGAACAAGGCGTACACCAACTGTTGGGCGTAGGCCACACCGTCTTCCCAAGGCCCGTGTTCGGGCGACCATTCGTTGGGAGCCACCAACCGCCCTTCTGCATTTTCCTTCAGGCGGTCGAACCAATACTGGCAAGTCACCTTCATGACGGGCCAGGCCGTGTCGCGCAAGTATTCCTTATCTAAAGTATAAGCATAATGTTGCCACAGGTGAGTGCAATACCAGGCATTGGCCGGACGGTTGATCAACCAGTCCGTATAACCGAAGATATTGTTCTGCGTGTGTACGGCCCATCCGCGGCAATTCTCTTTCCGTGCCACTTGTTGCCACGAGCCTCCGTCCTTCAAAGCTTCGGTAGACACGTAGGTGATGAACGGGGCATAGCATTCCGAAAGATTGGTCACTTCGGCAGGCCAATAATTCATCTGCACGTTGATATTGCTATGGTAGTCGCACTCCCATGCAGGATTGTTCACGTTGTTCCACAACCCCTGCAGGTTGCTGGGCAACTGGCCTCCGCGCGAAGAGCCAAGCATGAGGTAACGCCCATATTGGAAATAGAGCATGTCGAGGTAAGCATTGTCTTTATGCTCACGCACGAGCACGTCCGTCGTGTAGTCCGGCTGCTCCGCATCCAAGTCCAACTCCACACGGGCAAAGAGAGGTTGGTAATCCGCCAGATGCGCTGCTTTCAACTTCTTGTAAGACTTCCGTGCAGCCTTGTCCATCCGAGCCGATACCCGTCGGTGTATCTCGTCCGCATCTCCACGCGTGTACGTCGGCGAAGCCAGGTCGAAATTGGTCGCACCGGTCAGCACGACCGTCACCGCATCCGCCCCTTTCACCTCCAACCGGTCGGATTTCGTCTCCACCATGCCGCCGTCGGCCTGCAAGAGAGCCTGTGCCTCGTAGGACAACAAATCCAACGTGCCTTTGATGGTCATCGTATGGCCGTCCACCCGGGTCATCCCTTGCCGTCCGTCCTGCATCCGCAGGGAGAAGTTCAGTTTGCCTTTATGTCCGGGCGTCGTCAGCCGCACCACAATCACGCTGTCCGGGTTGCTGGCAAAATATTCGCGCAGGTAGTCTACTCCGTCAATCGTATAAGACACACGCCCTATGGCATCGTCTAAAGAAAGTTCCCGACGGTAGTTGGTGCAAGTTTCCGGCGTATCGAACTCGAAAAACAAGTCGCCCATGTTCTGGTATGCCCCACGCCGGGTCGTACTGCCGGCCCACAACGTCTTGTCGTTGAACTGCAACTGTTCCTTGGCCACACCCCCGAAGAACATAGCCCCTATTCCCCCGTTACCGACCGGCAAGGCCGATGTCATCCACACTTTAGCCGGCTCGTCATACCACAGTTTCATCGGTACGCGTTCCGCATCCGCCGCCACTGCATACAAACAAGCAGCCAGGCCTAAAAAGCATTTTCCCACTCTCATTTTCGTGTTTCTTTTCTTTTGTTCTTATATTTAATGTAATGAAGTACAAAATTAACGATTCCATACTTCACACAGTAGAACAAACCCGTCAAAAAATAGGAGAATATCGATAAAACGGCTTCCACTACCGCCTAAGCCATGCTTCATGCGAAAAAATATCCCATCGCAAATATTTTGCAATCTTTCCCAAAAACATACTTCCTTTCCCGGATATTTTGACTATTTTTGGAGCATTGCAACAAACCATGCGTAACGAGACATGAAAGACCGGATAAAAATAATCGTGGGAGACATCACGCAACTGCAAGTGGATGCCATAGTAAACGCTGCGAACTGTTCCCTGTTGGGAGGCGGGGGTGTGGACGGAGCCATACACCGCGCTGCGGGTAAAGAATTGTTGGAGGAATGCCGCACGCTGGGCGGATGCCGGACCGGCGAGAGCAAGATGACCGGAGCGTACAGACTGCCCTGCAAGAAAATCATCCATACCGTCGGACCCGTATGGCACGGCGGAGGGCACCATGAGGCCGAGTTGCTGGCATCCTGCTATGCCACCGCCTTGCAAATGGCCGAGACCCACCACCTGAAAAGTATCGCCTTCCCTTGCATCAGCACCGGCGTGTACGGTTATCCGCACGCTGCTGCCGCAAAAATAGCCTGGGATACCGTCAAAAGCCACATACGGGACGGGAAATATGAAGGTGATGTCGTCCTCTGTTGCTTCCGGGAAGAGGACGCGGAAATATACAACAAACTCATGCAAAATCAAACTTATACCGACTAATCCCCCCATACCCTTTGGAATGGAAAAATATATAGAACTTTCAAATGAAGAAATACGCTTGGGATTTGTTTCCACATGTATAGAATCTGTGGCTGCAGCCCTGAAACGACCGTATCACGAAGTATTCCTCCGCATGAAAAAGACGGGAATGATCCGTGATTATATCTACCATTGCTATGATGCCCTTCACAGCGACAGCCTCGAAAACGTGACGGCAGAATTGATCGGACTTCTAAAAAAAAGAGGAGGATAGGCAATGAGCAAGATTGAAGTCTACCACGGAGGTACAGAAATTGTAGAACGCCCTTTATGCCCATCAGCCCAACAACCAGATTTGCTTGCGCAACCAGTCTTTATTAGATAAATACTTATATTATGAGCGTACAGAGAAAGCCTGACATGCAACATTTGCCTCCCGATATAGACCGCATTCTTTTGGGAGGACGCATAGGTATCATAGCCAATGCCATTGCCGGGAAATTAGACATAGACAGTGTAAGGGCATTGGAATTGTTCTATGAAAGCGAGACCTGCAAGCACCTCCACGACAAGACAACAGGCCTCTATCTTTTCGGTGACCTTTATATCGCAGAGGAATTCTTACAGGAATTACAAAAACGGCAATAAGAAAAAAATGGCATCACACACATACCAAATAATATACTATGATGAAAAGTTTTAAACCTCAACCGTGGCTGTTGCCACAACCCGTGCTGATTATCGGCACTTACGACGAACAAGGACGACCCAACGCCATGAACGCGGCCTGGGGCGGACAATGGGACATGAAAGAAATCATGGTTTCAATGGGCAAACATGCCACCACCGAAAACCTGAACCGCCAAGGGGACTTCACTGTGGCCTTTGCCACCCAAGCCACTATGACGGCGGCCGACTATGTGGGCATCGTCAGCGCAAAGAACAACCCGCAAAAGATGGAAAAGACGGGATGGACGGCCGTACGGTCGGAAAACGTCGACGCTCCGGTCTTCACCGACTTCCCGATGACGTTTGAATGCCGGATTAAAGAAAAAATACATGAATCGGACACCGGATATTACATCGTCGCGGAGGTCGTGAACATCCTCGCCGATGAAAGATACCTCGCCGACGACGGCAAACCGGACATGGAGAAGATGGGGCTGATTGTCTTCGACCCCGTCCACCACAACTACGCCGGTCTCGGCCAAACCGTAGGAAAGGCCTTCTCCGATGGTAAGAAACTGAAATAGGATAAGTGTCAAATCGACAGCCCCACCCTTCCGAGAATGCTTTATTCAGACACGAAACGGGACTTCGACGAAAAAAAACGATTCTCGCCTGCCGGTGTTTTAGCATAATGAAAGTCCGGCAGGCTTTTTCTATTCCACCACGTCACACGGAAGACTACAATACAAGGTTATTTCTTTCCTTCCTGTCAACAAAAACAAGCATCAGGTTTCTTTCTGCATGAAAATTTCGCAGGCAAAAAACCACCAAACAGACGAAAAAGGGATACTTAAAGCACGTTCCGTCTTCGCCCAACTCCGTAAAATCCGGCCACATGAGGAGCACCCAGGATTTTCATGCGGAAGAAAATTTTGCATACTGCTCCAAACGAAAAATTGCTTGGCTGAAAGCGATTCCGGTTTATGCGGTTTTTATACATTAGGAATACCGAAAGCCGTATAAATATACACCGTTTTGTATATCCTCACGTCTAAACTCTTTCTTTTCACAGCCGCCATCCACCCCGTTTTTTGACGTTTTGTTAACCAAAAATCACTTGATCCTGTTTTTCTAAGGTAAACTTGTTTCATTTAAGAAAAACGAATCTCCCCGTACGGACGCCATTACACATCCGTACGGGGAGACCTTCATAAAAAAATTACCGCAACTCCAACGCCACAATACTCATCGGCGGCATCTTCACGGTCAACTTGCCGTTTTTCAGTTTTGCCCCCTTGAAGTCCGCAGGCTTCACCACGTCGGGCTGCTCAAAGGTGTTCTTATCCGTGATGGCCTTACAAGTCAATATGCGTCCCGCAACAGACTTCATGCCTAAGCCGGACAAATCGACAGTGACTTCGTTGGAGTTCTCCAAATCCACGTTGGACAGCGAAATATGCACCGCACCGTCCTGCGCCTTGGAAGCCGTGGCACCGAGCATAGGCAGCGTGCGCTGCTCGCCGTCCTGTCCCATGCGTGCACGCACTTGCTTGTTCTCGCACTGCACCTCTATCGGCAAGTAAGTAGCGTCCTGATGCACGTTGTACATCTGGAATACATAATAGGAAGGCGTCAGCACCATCTTATCGTCCTTTGTCAGAATCATGCTTTGCAACACATTGGCTATCTGCGCGATATTGGCCATCTTGATACGGTCGGTGTACTTGTGGAACACGTTCAGCGAAAGGGCTGCCACGAAAGCATCACGCATGGTGTTCTGCTGATACAAGTGCCCACGGATGGTACCGGGTTCTTCATCCCACCAAGTCCCCCACTCGTCCACCATCAGAGCCACGCGCTTTTTAGGGTCATACTTGTCCATGACGGCCGAATGTTCCTTGATGCAGTTCTCGATATCAAGGCACTTGCCCATCGTCCAATAATAATCTTCCGGAGTAAAGTCCGTAGCCGAACCTTTGCTACCCGACCATCCGGCCACGGTATAATAATGGAGCGAAAGGCCGTCCATCTGGTTACGCGCCTGCTTCATCATCGTTTCCGTCCAATGCAAATCGTATTCCCCCGACCCGCTGGCTATCTTGAACAAACGGTTGCCGTCGTAATTGCGGCAGTAAGTCTGATAGCGGCGATACAGGTCGGCATAATATTCCGGACGCATGTTACCGCCGCATCCCCAACTTTCATTGCCCACACCGATGTATTTCACACGCCACGGCTTCTCGCGACCGTTCTGCTTACGTAACTTGGCCATCGGGCCGTCCTCGGCCGTCATGTATTCCACCCACTGCGCCGTCTCCTGCACCGTGCCGCTCCCCACATTCATGGACACATACGGCTCGCACTCCAACAACTCGCACAGGTTCAGGAACTCGTGTGTACCGAAACTGTTGTCCTCCACGGTTCCACCCCAGTTGTTGTTCACCATGCGCGGACGGTTCTCTTTTGGACCGACACCGTCCATCCAATGATATTCATCGGCAAAACAACCTCCCGGCCAACGCAACACGGGTATCTTCAGGTCCTTCAAAGCCTGAAGCACATCGTTCCGGTAACCGTCCGTATTGGGAATGGCAGAATTCTCGCCCACCCACAGCCCACCGTAAATACACGTTCCGAGGTGTTCGGCAAACTGGCCGTAGATTTCTTTGGGAATGGATTGTTTGGCCTGGTCGGGAAACAATCGGACTTGTGACTCTTTCTGCGCCGCAAGCGGCAAAACGGCCATCAGGGCCGCACTCATCATTAGCTTTCTTACTTTCATGATATTAAAATGAGATTAAATCGTTGCAAATATACATATCTTTTTTGAAAACCCTTCCTTTTTTGGTTAACTTTGCACGATTAAGAAACAGAATTTCATCATCATGGAAAAGAAAGAAGCATTCAAGAAAATCGCGAGTGAGCGAGAGCAGTCCGAACTTGCTCAGGGACTGCCGGGCGTGAGCGGTTTATCTAAATGGGGACTTCCGGCTGCCGGCGTCATCGTGGTCTTGCTGGGACTATGGACTTATCTGGCATTCTTCCATGCCACATTCGGCATCGGAAACACTGTATACCTTTATATAGATGCAGACGATACGCCGGATTCCGTACAGGTCAAAATCAAAAATACAGCCCGTCCGGGCATCTCTTCCGGTTTCCCCTTGCTATCCGCGCTCAGCGGCTACACCGTGAAAAGCGGATGCTACGCCGTGGAACCGGAAGATAACATGTTCAGCGTATTCCGCCGACTGAAACAGGGACGCCAGACACCCGTCCGGTTGACTATTCCCAACGTACGAACGATGGACCGTCTGGCCGGCACATTAGGGAAAAAACTCATGATGGACTCTGCCGTCGTGGCGCAACACTTTGCAGACTCCGCCTTCTGCCGTCAGTACGGCTATGACACCGCGACGATGGCTTGTCTGTTCATCCCCAACACGTATGAAGTATATTGGAATACAAGTCTGGAGGATTTCATGAAACGCATGCAGAAAGAAAACGCTACATTCTGGAACAAAGAAAGGCTCCGCCGGGCGGAAGCTGCCGGATTGACACCGAACGAGGTTGTCACCCTGGCCTCCATCGTGGACGAAGAAACAGCCAACAACGCCGAAAAGCCTATGGTGGCCGGCATGTACATCAACCGTCTGCGTACCAGCATGCCTCTGCAAGCCGACCCGACGGTGAAGTTCGCCCTGCACGATTTCTCCCTCCGGAGAATTTACCACAATCATCTGAACGTGGAAAGCCCTTACAATACTTACCGGAACACCGGACTGCCTCCCGGCCCCATCCGTATCCCTTCCATCGCCGGTATCGACGCCGTGTTGAACCATGCCAAGCATGACTACCTGTATATGTGCGCCAAAGAAGACTTTTCCGGTACGCACAACTTTGCACGCACCTACCGCGAACATCTGGCCAACGCCGCCAAATACTCGAAAGCCCTCAACCGAAGGGGCATCAAATAAAAGAAAAAAGACCGATATAAAAACAGTGAAGGCCGGGCATCGCTGCCCAGCCTTCTCCAGTTTCTAACTTAACTAATATATGAAAAAACCTATTAAAAAATCCATTCTAACCGTACATCCGCTGTAAACTGCAACCGATAATCCTTTCGGCCTTACGCAACAGATATTCCACCACGCGTTTAGTGATATTCCTGGCCTTTGCCACTTCGAGATAAGTCTGCCCTTCCATGTGGATATCCAGAAACACCTCCTGCTGCAAAGCCGGCATCCCGGACAATGTCTCACCGATGATACGAAACAGTTCCTTATGGCACAGAGCCTCGAACTCATCATCCGAAAAACGGTCTGCCGTCTGCTTCAATTTGTATATTATCTGCTTGAAGCGCGACCTGCGGCGAAGATAATCCATACACTTATTATAAATCATAGAGAAAAACAGCCCGACTACATTTCTCTCGCGGTTCAACTTTTCCCCCTGTTCCAAGAAACGCAGTAAAACGTCGCTCACGATGTCACGTGCGTCTTCGTCATTAAAGACATACATCGAAGCATATCGCAGGGCCGACCGGTAGTGGCTCTCATAAAAATCTGCAAAGTCGAATCTTTCTTCCATGTTCTCACGGTTTTTCATTAAGACTTTGCAAATGTAACGGGGACGTGCAAAACACCACTGCACGAAGCGTCGCAAAACGCTGTACAAAGCGTTGCAAAACACCGGTTGCAACATACCATACATATAAAAACAACATTTTATACACCAACCTGCGTTTTCATTTGTCCCCACGCCCACCTTTCGCTATCTTTGTTTCACGAAGACAAGAGGCGGCTCGGCACAGCCAAACTTGAAAAACTTTGTTTTTCGTTTGTCTCTGCGCTCGCCTTTCGCTATCTTTGCAATACCAACCTAATGTCAAGAGATGAAAAACTTCTGGATTCTTATCATAACCGCTACGCTGTTGTCCTTGCCTTACCGGTCATCCTCCTCGACGGAAAGATTCCGGCTGCTGGATACCGGGAACGGACTTTTCAATAATCAAGTACGCTTCCTCACACAAATGGAAGACGGCAAGATACTGGTCTGCACCGAGGGAATGTTCAATGTGTACAACGGCAACAGCTTCGAGCCGCTCGCCTGCGACTTGACCTACACCGTCCCCTTGGGTATGCACAATATATGCACAAGCTATGACGGCGGCAACGGGCTGCTGTGGGCCAAGGACTTTTACCATCTCTATCTCATCAATACCCGTACCGGACGTTTCTGTCACGATATCAAAGAACGCTTTGAGGCTGCCCGTCTGACCGAAGCTTTCAATGACTTTATCCTCGACCACGACCGAAACGCCTGGATTATTACCGAAAGCGGAAAACTTTACCGGTATGACTGGAAAAAACCGGCCAAACAGGTCTACGAGCCACGACCCGAAGAAAAATCCTGGGGTATCCGTGTCAAAGAAGTCATGCAGGCCGGTCCCTTTCATCTGATATTCCTGAACACCGGCAGGATGCTGGTTTGGGAAGAGAAAAGCGGACGCATCGTGGGCGAAGATTCCACCGTGGCCACTCCCGCCCCTTCCGAATATTTCCGTACGGCTTGGCTGCAAGCCGATAAGGAGCACCTGCTTATCTCCGTCAGCCATACGGAAGGATACTTGTACCTCTATAATATATATACGCGCGAGTGGAAAGAAATACTTAAAGGCAGAGCTATTAATGATATTAAAAAATGCAAAGACGGCTGTTTTTGGTTAGGTGGCAACCAAACGCTCATCAAACTTTCCCCACGTTTTGAACTTTTACAAGAAACCCATCGCTTGGAACTGACCGGAAACGAATCCGTTACGGACTTTATCATGTCGGTCCTCGTCGACGACCGGCAAGGGGTATGGTTAGGGTTGAGCAGTTCCGGAATCTTGCGGGCCGTCCCTCCCGGAAAATACATGGAATACTATATCAACGAGGAGGTAGCGCACGAGGAAGGACGGATGATTCGCAGCCTATGTCCGTACGACGACCAGCACTTGCTGGTCGGCACGATGGAAGGCATCTATCTGTTCGACACGGCCCGCAAAAACTACCGGGCATTCCACTCCGGATTCAGTCACCTCTATTGTACAGACATCAAAAGAGACCCTCACGGTGCATTCTGGTGCAGCACCCGGCAAGGACTATACAAAATACAGGGCAATAGGGTCGAGCGGGCAGACCCGACGCTGCTGCCGGGTCTCCCGTCCGAAACGGTCCGTTTCAGCCTTCCCCTTTCCGATGGTAGCATCTTGGTTTGTATGGATTTGAAAGACCTGTATCTTTGTCGGCCGGAAAAAGGACAAGCCTTGCGCCTCAATGAAGATTTTCCGGAACTGAACCGCAGCCGTGCCATGAGCTTTGCCATAGAAATAAAACCCGGCCAACTCATCATCGGCGGACAAAACGGACTCTTCGGATATGAGATTGCCCGGAGGAAACTGCAACGTCTGGCTTGGATAGTCCCTTGGGAAAGATACAGCACGAAATACAACTGTGCATACGCCGAAGGAACATCCGTCTGGATAGGTACGCAGAACGGATTGATATGCCATGACTTCCGCACGAAGGAAACCCTGCGGCTCAGCACGGAAAACGGCTTGCCGAACAACTGCATACAAGGCATTACAGCCGATGCCAAGGGGAACCTGTGGGTATCGACTTCCAACGGCATCGGGAGAATAAACCGGAACGCAAACGGCACCTTTTCCATCGCACGGTTAGACGGAAAAGACGGCGTGCAATACGGGGAAATGATGGAACAGTCCATCACCGCCATGCCGGACGGGCATGTATATGTGGGCGGACTGAACGGTATCACCGACATTGCCCCCCAAGCCACGGACTACGGGCACGAAAACCTGAGGCCGACACTCGTCGGCCTGCGCGTCATGAACCATCCCATCAACAACGAAGGCACGTTCCGCGACCGCCAACTGCTTCCGGAAGGGCTGTCCTACACCCGCCACCTGTACCTGAAATACAACGAGAATTTCATCGAAATGAAATTTTCCGCCTTGGATTACGACACGCCCCAACACACGCACTACCGTTACCGGCTGGAAGGGGTGGACAAAACATGGAATCTCACTTCGGAACCGACAGGCATCTGCACGGCCAGCTACACCTCCCTCACGCCCGGAACGTACACGCTTCAGGTACAAGCCGCCATGGGAAGCACACCGTGGGGAGCCGCCGCCGAATGGCAAATCACGGTAGAGCCACCTTTGTGGAAGACTTGGTGGGCTTACGCCATTTACCTCATCGCCGCGTTGGCACTCCTCTACTACATCATCGAACTGTACATCGCCTACAAGCGTTCGCGCATGATGGCAGAACAGGAAAACCTGAAACGGCAGAAGGAGCAGCATCTCGACGAACTCAAATTCCGCTTCTTCACCAACATCAGCCACGAGCTGCGAACGCCGCTCGCGCTCATCATCACCCCGCTCGAACTGCTCATCCGCAAAGCCGACGACTCCACCCTCAAAAGCGAACTGGAAAAGATACTCGGTAACGCCCGCGACTTGCTCCGGCTCGTCAACCAGTTGCTCGACTTCCGCCGTCTGGAACAGAAAGGCGAACAACTGAAACTGTCGACCGTGCAAATCAAACCGTTCATCGAAGACAACGTGAACCATTTCGGCTCACTCGCCCACGAACAGCACATCGGATTGTCCTGCGAGTGTGCTTTCGGGCAGGAAGACCTGTTCCGTCTGGATGCCGAAAAGATGACACGCGTGCTGAACAACCTGCTTTCCAACGCCATGAAGTTCACCCCCGAAGGCGGTTTCATCACCGTACAGGCGGGATGGCAGGAAATCTCCCCGGCAGGCGAAGGTCCTAACGGCATCCGCATCACCGTCAGCGACACCGGCATAGGCATCCCGGCCGAGGACCTGAAAAACATTTTCGTGCGTTTCTACCAAAGCGAAGGCACACAAAGCCATCCCGTGAATACCGGCAGCGGTATCGGACTGCACCTGGTCAAAGGTTATATGGACTTGCACAAAGGAGAAATCACGGTGGAAAGCACACCGGGAAAAGGCACGTGCTTCACGCTGCTGCTGCCTGCCCAACCGCCGCAAACCGCCGCCTCCGACTCCCAAGCCGCCATCGGAGGCACGCTTCCCGACACGGAGAAAGCAACCGAATCCCCCGTGCCCGAAGGAAACAAAGTCACCGTCTTAGTGGCCGAAGACAACGAGCAATTCCGCACGTTCATGAAAGTTCTTCTCGGACAGGACTTCACCGTGCTCACCGCCGCCGACGGGCAGGAGGGACTGGCCATGGCGCGGGAATACGGCCCCGACCTCATCATCAGCGACGTGATGATGCCGCACATGGATGGCTACGCCTTCTGCCGCGCAGTCAAGGACGACGTGCAGTGCTGCCACATCCCGTTCATCCTGCTCACGGCCAAAAACTCTTCCGAAAGCCGGAGCGGGGCATACGAAGCCGGTGCCGACTCGTTTATCGCCAAACCGTTCGACATCGACGTGTTGCACAGCCGCATCCGTCAGCTTCTGGAACAACGCGAGCGACGGTTGGCTTCGTTCCGGAAAGGCACGCACATCAACCCCAAGGAAATCACGATCACCAGTCTGGACGAGAAACTGATACAAAAGGCATTGGAATGCATCGAAAAGAACATGGACAACACCGAATACAACGTGGAAGCCCTCAGTGCCGACATGGGATTAGAACGCTCCTCGCTCTACAGGAAGATGCAAGCCATAGCGGGGCAGACACCCACGGAGTTCATGCGTTCCATCCGGTTGAAACGCGCCGCCCGATTGTTGGAAAGCGGCCAATATTCCGTACAGGAAATTTCATGGATGGTAGGTTTCAACACCCCGCGCTACTTCTCTTCCTACTTCAAAGAGGTGTTCGGCATGACGCCGTCCGCGTATGCCGCGCAAAACCGGAAGCAGCCTTCTTCAAAGGCATGAAGATGGGCATGACGAATATCAGGGCCAGAATGGAAAACAGCAGGCCGCCCGACGTTCCGATGGCGAAAGAGAACCAGAAAGCTTCCTCCTGCCCGTCTATCAGGAACGGCACCAAGCCCAGGACGGTGGAAAGCGTGGTCAGGAACACCGGAATAATCTTGTGGTTGTAAGCCTTGACGTACAAATTCACGCGGGGCAACGCCTGCGCCTTGCAGGCCGCCGTTTGGTTGTTGTACTCGTTGATGATGTAAATACCGGCATTCACCACCAGTCCGCTCAGCAGGACCAACGAGGCGAAACCGCCCGTCCCGAACTTCACTCCGGAAAAGTAGAACGTCAGGAACGTGCCGATGAAGGACACCGGAATCAAAGTGATGATGACGAAGGGCAACCGGAACGACTCGAAAAGGATGGAACACATGAAGTAGATAATCAGCACGATGACCAATATCAGCCAATACTGCGTGCCTTCGTCCTGATACCAGTTCGGCGTGTTGTTCAGGCAACGGTACCCCACCGGGAAGCGGTCGTTGAACTCATCCGTCACTTCCTCTATGTATTTGGCCGTGTAGTTGTACGAACCCAGCACGTTGAAAGCCACACGCAACACATACTCCTGGTTCTTTTTGGGAATGCAGTTCTTGGCCTCCCGCAGGTTCATGTCCATGAAAGGCGGAAGCCACACGTCCCCTTCGGAGGTCTTGACATGGGTATGCTCCAAATCCCACACATTGAAACGGTCGGATTGCAACGAACGCAGATAGATGTCGGTTCGGATAAACTCGTCCTCGTAACGCCCCACGTCCACTCCCGAAAGCAACTCGCGCAACGTGCCGTGCATGGCCGCCGCCGACTGTCCGTACAAGGCAAAGTTCTGCGGCGTATAGACCATGTACAGCTCATCTTCCTGCCGCTCATGCCCCGGCGTTTCGATGATGATGTCCATCACGCGGTGGTTCTGCTTCAAGCGGGCGCAAATGTCCTCCGCGTACCGGTACAAGGCATTGTAATTGTATCCGGCAATCTCGATCCGGTTCGACCGGTATTGCAGGTTCAGCGAATTGCTGAATCCCCGCTCGCTCACGCCGTAGGTGCTCCAATCCGCCCCGCCGATGGAAATGACCTTGCCGATGACCTTGCTCTCCAAGACATAAGGAAAAGACGTGTCGCGGTATTCATCCTTGAATTCCACGGTCAGGTTGGCCCCCCACCATTCCACGCGGCTCTCGAACCGTTTGATTTCCTTGAACCCGACCAAGAAGTTCTCCAGAATCTGCACCTTCTCGTTCAATTCGTGCACGCTTCCGCCCAAAGGCATTTGGGCACGGATGTGGAGTTTCATCTCCTCTTCCTCCTTGGCATACGTATTCTCGTCCAGCGACTGCGCAAAGAGACGCATGGTTCCTCCGAACACCTTGCTCAACGGTTCTTTCAGCTCGGTCTGGAAAAAACGGGTGCCAAACGTGGCATTGTACGCCCTTTCATACCACGGATCCTCTTCTTCCGCCTCGCTCTGGTAATACACTTTCTCCTTGTCCCACCGGTCCGGAAGGGCATGGAACGGTATCCCGAAAGCCAACACCAACAAGACGTAGTATATCCACTTGCGTTTCTGCGTGAAAGCGATGTACTTGCGGTAAAAGCGCGTCCAGGCCATCACCCGTTTGGAACGCCCCAAACGTTTTATAGGCATGCGGCTGCTGTAATGGAACTGTTTGACCAAAGCCGGCACGAAGAACAGGGCCACGACAAGCGCCACCGTCAGGTTGATGATGATAATCCAAGAGAAGTCGTACAGGTCGCGCTGGATATACTCCGGCATGAAGAACACCACCACCAACGACCCTATTGTGGTGAGCAAGGCGGCCAGTATGGCCAAGAACGCTTTCCGGTTGTGGTAGTAACTGTAATGGTCCACCATCACGATGGCCGCGTCGATAATCAGTCCCAACGACACCGTGATGCCGGCCAACGAAAAGGTATGCAGGCGCATGTCGAACACATAGTAAGCCATGACGGCTATCAGGACGTTGGCGGCCAACGTGATGGCGATAATCGACAGATACTTCCAGTTGCGGCGGACCAACCAGACGAACACCAACAGGATGGCCAACGACATCAACGTGCGCGTAATCAGCTTTTCCAGTTCCGACTGTTTCTCCTTGGCTGCGTCATACGTCAAAGTCAGATACATGCCGTCGCGCAAACGGGGTTTCAATTCCTCTATTTTCGCACGCAACTGGCGCGACAACTCTATCTCGTTGGCATCCGCATCCACGACGATATTCATGTAGATGGTGTTCAGCCCGTTTACGCGGTAGTAACTGCCCGGCAGCCGGTCCCGGTATTCGAAGGTGGCCAAGTCGTTCAGATAGATAATCTTCCCGTCCACGGTCTTCAGGGGCATCTCGCCTATCTGGCGGGCAAACCTCGAGGTCTTCAGGTAAAGGGTGACACGGCTTTGCTCCCCGTCTTCATCCCTGTACATCACATCGCCCACGATATCCGACTTCCCGATAAAACTTTTGATGCCGTCCTCCACGTCAGCCACCGTCAGGCCGTAGTTCGCCACGATGAGGGGGTCGTACGTAATCTCCATATATTTGGAAGTCCCGCCGGTCACGTCCACGCTCTTCACCTCTTCCCATGCCCGTACCACCGGTTCGACGTTTTTCTCCACATACTCTTTTATCTGTTCGCCTTTCAGGTTGGAATTCACCTGATAGGTCAACAGATGCCTCACAGGACTTTCTTTCTGCGGGGCACCGTCATTCACCACTTCCCCACCCGTCAGTTCTGGATAAGAAACCTCTTCGGGCAATTTCTTCCGCACCTGCTTCAAGAGCGACGAAATCTCGAACTTCACAGCGGACACATCGGCTTCTTTCTTCAGCACGACCGTAACCCGTCCCGAACCGAAATAAGACTCCGACGAGACTTCGGCCACGCCTTTCACAGCCGAGACCAACCCTTCTATCTTCGACGTCACCTCCTGCTCCACCACCTTGGGCGAGGCGTTCCTCCATCCATAGCTTATCGTCAGCGTCTTGCCCTGGCGCGGCTTGGGGGACGAACCCACGTCTACCAACGGAATCAGGGCAGCCCCGATAATTATCAGTATAATCATCGTGAGCAACAGGCTGAACGACGATACGCGATCCAGTATGTGAGTTTTCTCTTGCATAAGCCTTATCCCCTTCTTCTATATATAAGGTAATACACCAACGGTATGAAGAACAGGCTGACCAACGTGCCGGCCACCATGCCGACAATCAGGGTCAACGACAACGGGTATTGCAAGGCTGATCCCATATCGCCCCGGCTCAGGAAAGGAAGAATGGCCAGAATAGTCGTGAGCGAAGTCATGACAATGGGGCGCAAACGACTGTGCCCGCCGCGCCAAATAGCCGTAACGAGGGGTATCCCCTCCCGCCTCAACCGGTTCATCGTATCCACTTTCAGGATAGAGTCGTTGATAATGATACCGCTCATCACCACGATACCTATCATAGACATGATATTCAGCGACTCGCCCAACAGCCACAGGACAAGAAACACCCAGAACACATCGATCACGATTTCCGACAAGATGACCAACGGTTGCACGATGCTTTCGAACTGCGCGGCCAAGATGAAATACAGCAATGCCACAGCCACGCTCAACACCAGCACCAGTTCGCCTATCATCTCCCGGCTGGAATAATAATTGCCCGTAAACGATGCCGAATAGCGCGGGTCGGCCTTCACGAACCGTTCCGTGAAATCCACGACGCTCTCCACCGTACGGTCGTCCGCCGTAATCTTCACGGGATAATAATCCCCTCCGTTTCCGGAATACAGCCGTTTGAAGTCCTCGCCCTGCGTTTCCCGTATCAGGTAGCTCAAAGGTATGTCCACTCCTTCGTCGTTACGTACGGTGTACTGCAACAATTTACGGCTATCCATACTGCGTTCACCGATAATGACCGGCAGCGAACGGGCACCCTCATTGATGGCATACACCTCATTCTGGCTCACCAACATCCTCAACCGAGCCTGTAAAGCGGCATACGACACATGGTACACCGCCATCTGCTCCGTATCGGCCACGTATTGTATGTTGCGTTCGGAAACGACCGGCTGCACCGCCACCTCGGGAAAACGGCGCGACAAAGTGTCCAGAAAAGCCCGGGCTTCCTGCACATCGGGACGCCCTCCGCCCTGACGCTGCAAACGTATCTCCAAGTCTGCATCGTCATTGGAGAATATCAAATCGAAAATATTGCCGGACACGCCGAACTCCACCGTGCCGTGCGGATAACGTTCCGCTATGTAGTTTCTTATCTTCTCCTGTGCCTGCCGCAAGGTTTCCCCGTCCTCTGCCTGAAAGTAGACCACGGCTTCGGACGTGGTAAGGTCTTCGGTATGGGACAGCACGAAATCCTGCACACCGACCATCGCCGTAGAAGTCTGCACCAGTCCGTCCACCTGCTTCAACACATCCCCCACACGGACATCGTTCTCCTCCACCGAGATACCCGCGTTCCAGTCTATTTTCATCAGCGCATCGTTATGCTCCATATAAGGAAGACGTTCTTTCTCCAGCCCTTTATAGATAAGGAAGATGGCCGGGATAGCCAGACAAAAGGCCGTCACGCTCTTCACCGGATTCCGTAAAACCCATTTGATACCGCGTTCGTAGGGTGTATAAAAATTAAAATGGAACTTACGGTCGAGCACCTCTCCTTCCGGACATGTTTTTCTTTTCCGGTACAACACCATGAAATACACCGGAATGACCAGCACCGCCACGAAAAGCGAGGCGAACAAAGCTATCGTGACGCCCATCGCCTGGTCGTAAAACAGGGCACCGGCGATGCCGCTCAGGAAAATCAACGGGACAAACACCGAACAGGTGGTCAACACCGAACTCAACATCGGGGTGAACACCTCGTTCGTTCCTTTCACGAGGGCATCCGCAAGCGGCATCCCCTGCCGCCACCGCTGCATCACGTTATCGATAACGATGATGGAGTTGTCCACAATCATTCCCACACCGAGAATCAGTCCCGACAGGGAGATGATGTTCAGAGAGATGTCTAACAAATGAAAGCTGAGCAGCGTCACAATCAGCGTCAAGGGGATAGTGATGATAATCAACAGCGGCAACCGCCAGTCTTTCATGAAAAGGAAAAGCACCAAACAGGCCAACACCGCCCCCACGTACAGGTTCTGTTCCAGATTGTCTATGGAGTACGTCAGCAGTCGGGTCTGGTCGCGCGTCAGGTCGAAACTGATATCCGGATATTCCTTCCTCAGGTCTTCCACCAGCCCCTCGATGCTCTCCTGCAAATCTTCCATCTGCGCGTCGTTCTGTTTGATGACGGCCATCGTCACGGCATTCTTCCCGTCGTGGCGCACCAGTCCTGCCCGCGATGCCAGTTTTTCTTCCACACGGCACAAGTCTTTCAACTGCACCAGACGGCCTTCGTGGTTGATATACACATTCTCAATGTCCTCCCGATTCAGCAACTGCGAATCGAAATGGATGTTGTAACGGTACAACCCGTCTACGACGGAAAGCGCCCCGAGTGTGATATTGTTCGACTGGATGGCCTTGGACAAGGTTTCCATATCCAGCCCCATCGACAAAAGTTTCGCTTCATCCGGGATGCAAATGATTTCCGCTCCCGTCGTACCGGATATATCCACCATGGCCGTCTGCGGCAACTGCTCGATGCGCTTGCTCACGATGTTCCGTGCAAATTCGCCCAGTTGGGTGAACTTCATACCGGCCTTCGGCAAGCTGCCGTCTTTCCCGACCCCCTCGTTTTTCAACGACAAGTCCAGATAAAAGGCCGGGATGTCCATGGCACTGGCCTTGACCACCTTGGGACGTTCCAACTCCTTCGGCATACGGTTCATCGCCCGGTCTATCTTCTCGTTCACCTCGATGAATATCAGGTCGATATTGCTTCCCGGCTCGAACTCCATGAAGATGGAACCCGCGTCCATCCTCGATTCGCTGTGGATGTCCTTCAGTCCGGCCACCTGCATCAACTGGCTGCGCAACGGAGCCACCACTTCGGCATCCACCTCGTGCACCGACGCTCCGGGATAAGACACCTGCACCGTAATCTGCGGGATGTCGATGTCCGGCATCAGCGACACCGGTATATATTTGAAAGAGATACACCCGATGGCGATCAATGCGATCAGGCACATCGTCACGGCAATGGGCCGGTGAATCAAATTGCGTACAATCATGGCGGTCTCCTTTCCTTAGTCCATCTTCTTTTCTCTCCTCGCGCGAGGGATGACCTCCGTCCCGTCGGCCAGGTTCAGGTTGCCCGACGTGATCACCACGTCGCCGTCCTCTATCTTCGTCTCCTTCCGCGCATTGCCTGTCACGGCATACTGGCTGATATTGGAATACACCACATCCACGTAAGTCCACACGGCGCGTCCCTCCTCCAACCGGAAGAGCACATGGAAACCGTCACGCATCACCACCGCGTCCTTGGGTACGACAAACATGTCCGGCACCTCCTTCTCGATGACGACCTTCACGTTCATCCCCTCCATCAATACATTGCCCCGGTTCCTGATTCTTGCCCGGATTTTCACCTGCCCCTTCTCGTCGATGGACGGATTCACCTCCGTCACCTTCCCCGTGAACTCCTCGTTTTCGTCCACGAAAGGAGACACGACGACCTTCTGCCCGATGCTCACCGACTGCAATTCGGCCTCTAAGATGCTGAACTCCACGTCGAACCAAGTGTCGTCTATCAACGTGCAGAACTTCTCCTTCGGCTGTTGGTAAAGTTTGCAGTCCATATCGGCCACACGCCCTGCAAAAGGAGCATAGAGGTTGCACCGCTCCAGATTGAGCCGGGCCGTCTGCAAGGCATACTCCGCCGACGTATAGCCCGAAGTCACTTTGGCCCTCTTGAGAATCGCTTCCGGCACGTCGGCCATCGTCTCGTCATATCCCTGTCCGATAAGTTTGTCCACCAGTTCCACTTCCGCCTTCTCCATCTCCTGTTCGGCCTTGGCCAGTTCCCGTCGGGCTTCACGGTCGTCCACCGAAGCCAGCAACGCCCCCTTCTTCACCAAAGAGCCGTTCTTCACATGAATGGCATGCAACAGTCCGGTAGCCGGCATGGCCAGTTCGCTTTTGGCCGCCGCCCTCAACTTGCCGTTGCACTTGATTTGCTTGTTGAACACCACCTTGTGCAACATCATCGTATCCACATAATTCTCGTTCAGTTTCTGCACCGCGCCCTCCATGGCCTGTTCCTTTTCTTCGTCTTGTCCGTCCGTGTCCTTGCAGCCGCACACGGCTCCCCAGACGGCCCACACCACGAGGCTTATTCCCGTAATCCGTTTCATATCTGTCTGTCGTTAATTTACCAAATCATTAAAGTTCACCCCGATGTTCTCCTTGCGGATAAAGTCGTACAGCGTCAGTTTCTGTATGCCATAATAGTCCGTCCAGAACTGTTGCAGTTGGCTGATGTACTGGTGCTGTGCGCTTTCAAACTCCTCTTGCGCCGTGTTCAGTTCCGTCACCGTCACCGACCCATTCTCGAACCGCTTCTTCATGATGTCGTAACGTTCGGCGGCTATGTCCTGCGCCCGGAGTGAAGTCTTGCACTGTTCGGCCTGGTTATTGAACTGCAACACCTTCGTCCGCACGTCGTGCGCAAATTCGATGTTAGCCTGTTCTATCTGGGTCTTGGTGATTTCCACGTCCGTCTTGGCCATGCGCACCTTTCCCCGGCCCATGCCCCAGTCGTAAATCGGAATGGTCATCGTAAGCCCCACCGTCTCATAGTCTTTCAGGCGGCGGTAGGCGGCAGGCAACTCATTCGCTGACTGGCTCAGTCCGAGCCTTCCGCGAAACTCCACCTGCAAGCCCCTGTTGGCCTTCGCCTCGGCCAACGCCCGCTGCGACTCCAACAGGTTCAACTGTTGTTCGATTGAATGCGACGACCCCGTCCATGCCTTGTCGAGCACCTGTTCGGCGTTCATCTCGATTTCCGGCATGTAATAAGGCGGCAACAGTTCTATGTCCCCATAGTCCACAATGCGCAAATAAGAAAACAGGCTGAACAACTGGGTCCTCAGCGTAAGGCTCGTGCTGTTCACACTCATCTTGGCGTTCAGCAACGAAAGTTCCATCTGCAACACCTCGCTCTTTGTGGTCGTCCCCAAGTCCAGCCTCTTCTTGGCAATCTCGAAAAGATGTTTCCGGTCCTCGTAGTCCGCCACGCTTTGGCGGTAATTTTCCTGCGCCGAAAGCACCGTAAAGAACAGGTTCGTCACGTTGATGGTGATGTCCTGCATCGTTTCCAAATAAGCCCTCTGCGCATTCTCGTACTGCAGCGGCGCCGTCTTCTTCCGCCACTTCAGGGCATTGTAAGCCCTGATGGGCTGCGTATAATTCAGGATGAGAGGCACCGTGTTGTACGTCTGCAAATCGTAGTTGAACTGGTCCAGCCGCGAGAGTGACGACTGCAACGACAGCGTACCGCCCAGAAACGGGATGTTCTGGTCCACGGACAAAGTCAGGTCGTTCGAGAGCGAGTTGTTGTCCACGTAAGAGATACGCCCCGTGTCCGGGTCGCGGGCCTCCACGATAGAGCGGTCGAAGTTCATCACCCCGCCCGAAAGGTTCAACGAGGGCAGCAGTTCCGCCCGGTAAGAACGGTAGTTCCAGTACTGTCCTAAGAAACTGTAGCGAGCCACCTGCGCCGCATACGAATCCCGTTTGGCTATTTCTATGGCTTCCGTCAACGACAGTTTACGCACCTGTTGCGCCCCTACCGGCACGACAGCCACCCACAAGCACCACCAAGCACCACGCAAATATTTTCCTATTTCGCTTTTCATGGTATACCTATTATCTTTTTGTTAACTTCTTCGCTTCGTTTTTCATCTCCCGCACCGCCGGAGAATCCACCTTCGGCCTGAAAGCAATGATTTGCCGGGCCATCTCCTCCGCCTTGCGCATTTGTCCTTCCGCTTCATAAAGTTTCATCAACCGATAGAGCGGATACATGCGCCCCGGCAACATCCCGAAAGCCTTCCGGTAAGCCGATTCAGCCTCCGCCACAGCACCCAAATCCCGGTAGTTGTTCCCCATCAGTGTGTAAAACACGGGGTCACAACTTACCCTTGTGCCCTGACGCAGCATCGCATTGCTTTCGTTGTAACGCCCGGCCTCCCGCAACGCAGTACCAAAGGTAAACAAAAAATCCGGATAAGCTTTCAAATCCTCATACTTTTTGCGGTAATCCTCCAAAAATGCCACATCCTGAATACCACGCACGCGGCGGAACTCCTCGTATGCCTCCACGCGCCGGGCCGTATCGTCCGACAGGTTCCACACGCACCAACCGCCCACGGCCACCACAGGCCACACGGCCATCCTTTTCCACCACCGCACTTCCACCGTTCCTGCCTCGAGCGACACCGCCAAGGCCACCCAAGCCACAGCCAACGACAGGAACGGCCACAAAGCGAAAGGATAAGAAAATAGGGCAGAGACCAACAAGACCAACCAACCGTAGGCCGAGACCTCACCACGCCTGCACAACACCGCCAAGCTCCACAAGCCCAACACCAAGGCCGGAACGACCCCTAACACGCCCTGTTCCACGCCCACGCCCAACACGCCGTTGAAGGCATATTCCGGACTACCGGCCACCACCGACAGCGGCGAACCGGGACGTGCGGCGAAGAAAGCCTCCTGTGCCGCACCGTAGGCCTGCGCATAGCCGCCAAGCCCGTGCCCGCAAAGCCATTCCCCGACCCAAGCCCGTCCGGCCACCATCGTCATCAGCAGGCGTCCATCTGCCGACCCTTGTTTCAGGAAGTAAGCCGCCACGCCTGCACACACCGCCACGCCCATCCCCCAAAACACCATCCGCCGATGTGCCTTCCACAGCAGGCAGGTCGCAGCCACCGCCACAGCCACCCAAGCCGCACGGCTCCACGTGGCGACCAGTACGGGAAAGCAAAAAACCGCCACTGCCGCCACGCTCCAAGCCCCCACCCGGCTCCACCGGCCCCGCCCGGCAAAGACCTCTCCATGCCTGTACCACCAAGCTACGGAGACGGCCAGCACCACGGCCACGAAGATGGCATACGGGCCGGGATTGAAAAACGTACCCGTCACGTCGAACAAATGATGCCGGGATGCCTCCCGACCCGCCAACTGCATGAAACCCGTCCAAAGCTCATAGCCGCCCGCCGCACACAGTCCGACCCACCAAAGCCGGGTAAAAGCCCTGCCGCAAAAAGGAATAACCAGCCGCAAGGCCACGTAAGCCACGCCCAAGGCCATGGCCTTTCCGTATGCTTCCGCCGCCGGATAGGGCGACACAAACACATAGTTCAGCGAAACGCAGACCCACCAAAACAAGACCACGCCGTCCGCCCAATGCAGACGCGGCAACCGCTGTTCCAAGCATACGGCCGTCAAGGCCAAGACGGCCAAAGCCGCCACCACCCGATAGCCCCAAACGTCCGACACGGAAGGCATCGCCTCCGTCCGCCACACGACAGGGGCGCACAACGCCGCCACCGCTGCCGCCGCCACGCCATACCTTATTATATATGTATATTGTTCCTTATTCATTGTTCGTCAGGTTTAGTCCGCGGCGTTCCCTCCGTTCGCGCCCCGTCACGGGATGGTGCGACTCCACCACACGGTCCACCACGCCCACGATGTATTCCTCCGGAACGAAGCCCCAGTAACGCGAATCCTTCGAACCGTAGGCCATGTCGCCGCATACGAAATAATAATTCTTGCGGAAACGGTAGTACGGCAAAGGCCGACCGTCCGACAGGCACTGCCCGCGCGCCCCGTCCCATGCCAACGCACGCCCCGTCTCCCATTCTATCGCCCGGCGGTAGATTTCCGCCTTGCGCCAGTCATCCATCCGCAGGATGTCGCCCCGACGGGGCACGTACACCGGCGGGATGTCCTTGATGGTATAACCCAATACAGCCGTCTCCACCAAGATGTTGCGCATCGCGTACCAAGGTATCAGGCTGTCCGACGTTTCCTCCAACCCGCGTTGCGCCTCCGCAAGCCCCAACACGCCCTTGTAATGGCTGTTCACCGGACGGCTGTGCACGAAAGATATCGTGTCGCCCGGCAAGGCCACCACGCGCTTCACGTACACGTAATTCATCTTGAAGCCTATACGCCCCTTGTCATTCACGGGATAGTTGAACACCACGATATCGTTGTAACGCAGGCCGCGACGCCCCCGTGTGCGGATGCTCTCCATCCGACCGTCCGTAAAATCCAGCGACGTGTAGAGCCGCGCACCGAAAACCGTCTTGTCCACCCGCACCTTGTCGCCCGGAAGTAGCGTGGGTGACATCGAGTCCGACGGGATGACGAACGTGTCGGCCACCAAGGCGCGCCAACCGTAGTGCACGGCCACGCCCAACACGACGGCCAACCAGACGAGGCACACGCCACACGCCACCTTATACGCCACGCCCCATACCGCCTTCATCGTCCGTCCTCCATTTCCTTGCGGCGCACCCAGACCATCACCGCCAGGCCCGCCAACACGCAAACGCCGTAACGCCACGGCAGGCCTGCGTCCTCTTCCATCATCTCCCCCACCGTGACGTTCCTACCAAACCGTACCGGACGGAACACCGACAGGTTGCGCTTGGCACGCACGATGCCCCCGTCCACCACCACGAGACCTGCCCCGGCACGCAGCAGCGACTTCAGCGTCACCTCGTCCGTATAGAAAACATCCATATCCGCCCCGCCGTTCTGTCCGGGAAGCGTCCACAGGCAGAAGGAGATGCGCCCCGCCCCGGCTTCGGCACGAAGGCCGGACAGCTTGCGCAGGTCGTCCACCGTAAGCTCGCGCCGCGACACCACCGCCACCAAAGGCTTTGACCCGGACACCTCCATCAACGAATCCGTCACCTCTTCATAACGTCCGTCGTACACTCCGAAGCCCGGCACGGCGGACAGGGCCGCCCCACGGCCGAAAGGCAGGAAATCCACCGGGGGAAGCCACACCGCCGAGTAAAGGGGAACTGCCAAGGAGAAGATCGCACAGCAGGAAGCCGTGCGCCATCCTTTCAGGCCGTGCCAAGACTCCGTCCGCACTACCCACAAATGCCAGACCGCCAAAACCCACAGCAACACGTTTTTCAACAGCGTAGCCCCGTGCCCCAACGTGAAAGCATCGCCGAAACAGCCGCAATCCTGCACCGACATCCCCACAGGCGAGAAAGCCAGCCAAGCCGTCAGCGCGGTAAAGGCAGACATCACCGCCACCGTACCCCAGGCCACCGCCTTGCGGAACACGCCCGAGAGCAGGAGCAGCCCCAAGCACAACTCCCCGGCACAGAGACACACCGACCATGCCAAGGGATGGTCGGCCACGAAGCCGCTCCAACCCCACACGCGGAAATACTCCGACAGTTTCAAAGACGTGCCGTAAGGGTCCACGCCTTTCAGCCAACCGGAGGCCACGAAGCACGCACCTAACAGCAAGGAAGGGATATGACGGATTATGCGTTTCATTTTATTCTCGTTTGCCTAACTTTTCTTCCACTATTTGCCAGAACATTTCCTTTATCTTCTCACTTCTTGATGGATTTCCCACCAACACGACTCGGTTGTCTTTGTCCAACAGGAAGGTATGGTATACGGCTTCTCTCGGAATATGGGGATTCTCTCGGATGAAGATTCCTGCCGTATCCACATGCACAGGAAGCAACGGAGCCATCGTTCTCATGGTGAAATAGAACTCTTCCAAATCTTTTTGCAACGGCATAAAGATAAAACAGAGCGACACACTCTTTCCATAGGATTCCAAATCATGAATCAGATCGTCCCACAAGTACATTGTTTTTAACCCACAAGAAGAACATGCTGCCGTATCGGAGTAGACCACCAACTTAAAGTCCGTGTCATATCTCTCCTCACTGACTACCGTGTCTTTGCCATTCCACATGCAACGCATCTTGTCCAAGGATAGCGAAACCGGACGGGACTGCAACTGCACGATGCCATCCTTAAAGTCTTTCTTCCCCGTACACGATACGAAGCAAAGAGCGGTCAGCAACAATAAAACACCTGTATACCTCATATATCATTTCAATTTATGGAAAAATACCACATGATTACTTTCTTCCGTCAACCCTTTATCATGAAACAAAGAAAGACCGTACATTTCTTCGATATTCAATATGTCCAATGCCGGACGAATCGAATAAAAAGCTCCATCATAAACACCATAAGGGGCAGATATATAAGGATATTTATCAGAAAAGTTCTCATAAATCTTCATTAATAGATTCTTTCCATCTGATTCGACCTTATACACATAAGTACCGATACCATGTTTTTCCTCGAACAGTGTAAAAGTCAGATATATAGAACCATTATATTCTTCATAACTTCCTAAATACTGTACTACATTTTTATTGGATGTCTTATCATACAAATCTACCAAAGCCGCTCCTTGCTCGATTTGTTCCTTGGTATTGAACTCAAACAGACAATAAGGTTCAAATCCGGTTCTGCTTAACCTATATACGGTATAGTCAAAAGGACGAAGTACATAATACCCACCATTAAAAGTACCACTAAATGGGGTAAAGTTTTTGAAGGTTATCCCCTCATTATTCTCGAATGGGGAAAACATATTCATATCTTCCGACTTGGCATAATTGAACACCACAAAATCATACTGTTTCTCATTGGAATTTTCCGAAGAAAGAAACATCAACTTGTCATCCACTATCTCAAAATGTTGATACCAGTCATCTAAATCTATCTTATCTACAAAAGTAGCTTTCCAATCATAGACCAAAATACGCCTTTGGGCACGTGACAATATATACACCAATGAATCTTTAACACAAAAATCCTCCACAGACAAATATTCTCCGGCACCGCGTCCCAACTTATCTATCTTTGTAATGAACTTGCCATCATGCTGAAACAAAAGAATTCTTCCTTTATCTTGCACGGCTATCACGGAGGAATCAACTTTCATTCTTTCAACATTTCCTAATAAAGTATTTTCGTTTGTCTCCAACATGACATAATCATAACCGGAAAAGAAATGCTCTATACTATCTCTTTGCTGTACATCGACTGAAAAAGTCGGCACAGTACTTGAATGTTTGCTGCAAGCAAACAAAAAGAATAAAACGCAAATGAATCCTATTTTTACAAAACTAAAAAATCTCATAATATATCTTTTTTTTAAGGATCGGCATTGAAAAAAGTATCAATGCCAATCCATTTAACATTTGGACGATGATGTAGATTTATATCTTATCATATAAATCAATACATTCTTCCATGGTACAACAGGTATTCCCTCCTTTTGAACAAACGATCTCTCCGACAAATTCCACATAGCCATCAGCTTCCGGTTCAAGGATCTTACCATTACGCAATTTCACACCCCCTGTTGAACCAACATATATACGACATGTACGGATACTAGTATAACAATCACACCCCATAAACTCTTGTATAGCCAACGCCTCCGCATTAGCCAACAAAAGTTCACTTTCACTCACTCCATTGTACGCATCATAAGTGCGATACCCAGCGTAGGCAGACAAGCCCAACACCACAGCACCCATCAAGGGCGCAAAAAATTTTCTTTTCATTGTTTTTTAATTTAAAAATTATACCCTTTGCAGGTTTCGCGGCTGCACTCTCTTTTTTGCCGACTACCTGCGTGGGATTTAATCACAAAATTTTCAAAAACAAGCATTTGCATAGTCAAACGACTTGTTTATCTCAACATTCCCCAAAAGAAAGCCTAATATTACCGCCACCACGCTGCAAATCATTGTCCTGAGGAACACGCCCGAAAGTAGAAAAAGCCACACAACTCCCTAGCACAGAGACACACCGGCCACGCCAAAGGATAATCAGTCACAAAGCCGCTCCACCCCCACAAGCGGAAATACTCCGATAATTTCAGCAATGCTCCGTAAAGGGCCACGCCTTTCAGCCAACCGGAGGCCACGAAGCACGCGCCTAATAGCAGGGAAGGAATATGACGGACTATGCGTTTCATATTATTCTCGTTTGCCTAACTTTTTTTCCACGATTTGCCAGAACATCTCCTCTATCTTCTCGTTATCCAAAGGATTGCCGACCAACAACACGTTGTTGTTTTCATCCAGAAGGAAAGTATGAAACATTTGATTATGCGGCAAATGGGGATTTGAGCGTTCAAATATACCAAGTGTATCCATGTAAACAGGGTAATTAAAATGTGATAAAGTCGATATTGCAAACTCAACATTCGCCCACTCTTTCATTTTAGGAAAAAAGATAAAATAATAACCAAGTTTATTTTCATAAGATTCTGTTTTCCTTATCAAATCAATCCATGTATATAACTTATCTACCGCACAAGAAGAACACGCCATAGAATCCGAATATGACACAAATTTCAGCGATTTATTTATCTGTGTATTCTCCCCCATGCTTCGATGACAGATATATTTCATTCGTTCCAATGGCAATGAAATCTTATTTTGTTTTAATATACCTATTTTTTCTTTCATAACCCTTGTATCATCATTACAGACATAAGCATAACCAAGTACCAATAAAAATAAAAAGAATATCATTAGCATGAACTTATTCATGGCTTCCTGACTTTATTTCCACATAAACCAAAGCCGGCAGGGGGATTCTACCGTCTAACATTTTTTTTACGGCATCATGGGTTTCGACAAATGTATCTTCCCACCAATCTTCACCTTTCCTGACCATTACATCAGCCACACTGTCTTCCGTTACCAAATAAACCAAATATTTGCCTTGAATGAAAAATAAGTTGGCTGGGAAAAAACCTTTAAACAACGACGTAAATAGGAACTCTTTTCCAGTTCGCTTGTTCTTTAAATAATGTACCCTGACACCAACAGAATAATCCACATTCACCCATTCATCGTTCTCTTCATACTTTGTCAAGTTATACACATAACCTTCGTAATTCTTTCGTATAGCAGCCTCCCCTTTATGCTTCAACTCAGCCACCACATTTTGAGATAAAAACTTACCTTTAAAGTCCACATGAATAGCACGACTAAGAGTATCGCCATTAAAAATGAACACAGTATCACTCAGATTTGGAATATAACATAAACCAACATCCGAATGCCAAAACGGCATATCCGTAGTAAACATTTGATGTTCCTCCAATGGCCGATAATTGCTCTTATTATGCCCTAACGAATCATATACAGCCAATTCATAGGTAGGTTCCATATTATCATCCAACATACGGAACGCAAAAGCATAATTCCCATTCTCGGTCAAGCCAAAAGCATATGGCCAAAAGTCTTCTAAAATATCTGTAGAATAGTATTTTCCAAATACATCATACTTTATGATTTTTCGTCCCTCGCTATCAAACAGATAAATGTTACCGCTTTGTGAATTAACTTCAAAATTTGTTGGTTGACGATACAGTTCATTCAAGGCACGTCCCACTTCTCCCACTTTATACAAATAGTTCCCTAATGAGTCGAACACTACAACATTCTTTGTAATTTCCTTGTCCATAACATAAATTTTACCATTTTGGAACACAATTTTATCATATTGAGGAAGTATCATGCCCTCAGAGCCTTTTAAAGAAAGAATTTTAGGAATAATATATTGATTCGTATCCAAACATTCAGTCTGTTTTGTATCTACGATTAACTTTTCTACCGTAAAATCATTATGAGATTCATTTCTTTGCCATTTTTTACATGAAAAAAATAAGAATCCAATCAATACAATAAATAAACTTACGTTTTTCATCATAGTTGCTTTTTTACTTATAAACCTGCCCTTATGCAAAATTGCATAAAGGCAGAAAAGACATTATTCACATGGAGTTTCATTGGACGTGTTACACGTATTGATAGTGACTTCGCGTTCACATTTCCACTTTGATCCATAATATGTATATGTAGCCCCTGCTGCTATAAGGACACCTTTGTAATAAAATGCAGCCCCTCCATTCACTTTCTGTAAAGTACACTCTACATTTCTAAGATTGGAAAACCACAAACTGTTACCTTCCCTCGGATCAGCCAATGCCTCCGCATTTGCTAACAACAAATCACTTTCACTCACTCCATGGTACGCATCATAAGTGCGATACCCAGCGTAGGCAGACAAGCCCAACACCACAGCACCCATCAAGGGCGCGAAGAACTTCTTCTTCATAACATTTAATTTTTAATAACTATACCCTTTACAGGTTTCGCGGCTTCACGCTCTTTTTACCGACCACCTGTGTGGGATTCACAGGCAAAGTAATTACAAAAATTCAGGATGACAATGTTAACGACCGTACTTTTTCGTTAACGATTTTGTTAGCACCGTTAACGAAACATTAACGCCTTATTTCCAACAGTTTAGAAAATACGATTGTCTCATTTTTCTCCTCGTTAACGTTGCGTTAACGCCTTGTTAATGGTTCGTTAATGCCTTGTTAACGGTGCGCTAACGGGAAGTCCAGTCCCACGGCAGGCTAATGGGCTAAAACAAGGCTGAAACATACCCACAAACGTACATACACCGGAAATTTGCAAAAACAGGCTTCATCTTTCAGGAAGCCATACAAACATTTGGAATGCAACAGTTTGCAGGCTGAAGGAGGGGCTACCCCATCTTTCAGGCATCCTTCAGCGGCAAGCATCCCCAACCAGCATCCACCTGACTCCCAAGGTGAATGCCGTGTGAACCCTACCAACCATGAGAGTTCACCTTAACATCCTGTAAACCAATAAGTATGAAGGATGCGAATGGATTTTTCCACATATCTCCCTGTATGGAGGGGAGAGGCATAGAAAGACAAGCAAAGAAACCAAAAGCAATTACCGCAAACCGGAAAATCAATCACAGCACAACGATTTTCCGATTTGCGGTAAAAATCAGAGACGGAAAAGGAAAACGAAGGGCTCTCCGACACCTTCACTTTCCCCCCTCTTTCAAGACCAACTTAAAATTGCCAAAAGCGTCCCTGACCACATCGAACGGGGTATCCCGAAGGGTCTTATGCACTATACATTTTATATTCCTAAGCCGGGAATGACAGCTTTCCGTCCCGTCTGAATATCCTTTTCCCAATAGTTCACCGAGTTCTTCCAATGACAAAGTATGGTCCTCCTTTTGCACCAACTTTTCCAAAAACAAAAGCACACGGGGGGACGCGTCGAAAGATTTATGACTATAAATCACACAGCCTCCGAATTTATCGATATGCAAAAGCTGCAAGGCGTCATCCATGGATTCCGCTTTCAAAGGACGGACTTTCGACTTCCTCAACGTCCACACCAAACCGATACCGGCTATACCAGACAGGCATACCAAGGCACCGACACTCACAGAAAGAAGCGTGGTATGAAGTTCGTCTATGCCATCGTCCACAAGTCCTACGTTACATAGCAAACGGTATTCGCCATATTTACTGCATATAAAAAATATGACAAGCAGGAAGAAAATACACGATACACCCCACGCCAAAGCAGGAAAAAAACGTTTTAAGTCATAACCTTTCATGTGTTCCATATAGTAATACATTATTAACATTCTTATTACCAATACTTCTGTACGCCATCCTTGTATTCAAACAACCGTTCGGCTTCGCCACGGCTAAGATCACGCAACAGCAAAAGAGCATGTTTCGGAATATTCCTGAACAAGAGCGAATCGGACTGTGCAACCTGCGTGCCTGCCGATTTCCATTCCCCGCCATGGCATACGAGCAATTCGTATAGGTCGTCCTTCCGGACAAAATTGTCCCGGTTCCGGGGCGTGTAGACAATCTTTCCTATCGCTTTCTTTTCTCCTAAATCCAGTCCGGCCCAACCGCCATAATCAAAAGGATGGTCGTAGGACGTGTCCGTATGCCCGTCGAACACATTGAAATAGGAATGGCTTCCGTGCGCCCCTTCCTGCGGCCCGAGAATATCGCCCTTCAAAGGTTCCGTATCAGCCCAAGACGAATAAAAACCTACTTCCGACACATTGCCGAAGCCCCCACGGGGTCCGAAATACCGCACATAACGGTAAGTTTTCGTGGAATCGACACGCACCGCCGTACACAAGCGGAGGGGCATATCCTTAATCCGGAACAACGTGTCGGGATGTTCAAAGCCGGGAGACCGGCTGCCTTCGAACACGCCGCCCACCATGCGCCCAAGGAAGAACTCGCCTATCATACCGAATTTGCTGAACAACACCACGTCTTCCGTCTCTTTCTCCGGCTCGTAAAACTCCATCTTCGCACTGTCCACATCCACACTGAACGGGTGTGACAAGGTGACCAACTTTTTACTACCGGCATCATACGAAGCCAGACAATATACCGTGCCGCCATGGCAGTCGTTGAAAACCGCCGCCTGCCCGTCGTAACGGCACCAACCCACCGGTTTCCAATCATAGCGGTTTGACATGCAGAGATAAACCAAACTGCCCTTCCCCATCTCACGGGTGAAATGCTCCTTACCTATGGTCAGTGTATGCGACTTGTCGGTGGCATACAAACGAGTCACATCCTCGAAACAGGGAAAACGGAACTCCGGATGTACAAAATACGCGTCCGTCTGCATGGAGTCTTTCATTTGCCGGTTCAGGCTGAAACGATGGCGAAACACCTTACCATACACATCGGCATATTTCTCCGCTTCCATCAGGCGGTGCCACCAATAGAACATGGAGAAGTACCAGGTTTTGCCGTCCTGGTCTTCTATGAAATTCCAATAATGGGGCGCGTTGTTGTTCCCACGCATGGGCAACTCCTCTATGCCGCAGGGAATGCCCAAGGCCCTGCAAATATACACCATCATGTCGCACAAATCCAAGCAGCTTCCTCCACGCCAATCCGCAATCTGCGGCCCAATCCTGATATTCGTCCCCATCTCGCCCGTGAAATAAAAGGGGGCACGCAACAGGCTGTCGAGCACGAGATGGGCCGCATAAGTGGGCTTCACGATGTCCGAATCGTTCTTGTGCTTTTCTATGATAGGCATAAACTGGTAATATAATTTTTCACGCCATGGCACAAGCTCTTCATTCCCTACACGATAAGGCAATACATATTCGCAAAATTGCCCGAAAGGCACATTCTTCCCCCATGGCTGTTCGCGCCATACCTTGAATGCCCACTCTATATTCGTCACCAAATAAGCAGGATCGATATAAATGTCTTTCTTCATGGTTATATTCCTCGCACCGGAAAACCCACAGACCTTGGCCGCAGAATCCAAAGCTTGCTGATAGGTGAATTTGCCCGTACCGAACAACTCGTACGCCTTATACACCGCCCCCATGTCTCCGGAGGCGACACCTTCATGGCAAGCCAAATTACTTATCAAGAACAACGCGGCCTGCTGTTTCAGGGAATCCCCTTCATAAAGTTCCAACACATGCCGCAAAGCCGGATTCTTTTTCAAAGCCAACGCATACATGTCTTCTTCCGATGAAACGGATGTGCAACTTACACCCAATGCGAATAGTCCTAAAAAACAGTATAAAGTTCTATTTTTCATGTTCATGAAATCAGGTTAATATTAAAGTTATGCGAAATTAATAAAACAGCATAACAAATCCAAATAAAAACGCGAAAAATATGTAATTCAAAACAAATCATGTTATGTCAGAATACACGTCATACTGCATACTGCGATTCTCGCAGCCCTTTCCCCCAAAAATATGGTATTGTTCCTTCTAATTTATGGAATGCACCACAATTTTCACGACATTTCATTTTGATTTCTTGCGATAATTCCTTTTCTTTGTATTTACATAAACTCTAAAATAAATATCTTATGGGCAAGCTCAAGGACAGATACATACGATTCGACTGGGCCATCAAGCGGTTGCTACGCGACAAGGCCAACTTCGCCGTGCTGGAAGGGTTGCTCACAGTGCTCTTCGAGGACAAGACGCAAATCGTGGAAATATTGGAAAGTGAGGGGAACCAGTTGGCCGAGACCGACAAGTTCAACCGCGTGGACATCAAGGCCAAGAACAGCAAAGGCGAAATCATACTCGTGGAGGTGCAGAACACGCGAGAGGTTTATTATCTGGAACGCATACTGTACGGCGTGGCCAAGACCATCACCGAACACATTTCATTAGGCGAGAGCTATGGAAACATCAAGAAGGTGTACTCCATCAGCATCGTCTATTTCGATTTGGGCAAGGGTAACGATTACCTCTACCACGGACAGAACCGTTTTATAGGCGTGCACACTTCCGACGAACTGCAAATCTCGACCAAGCAGGAGAATGCCATCCTGCCCAAGTACCCAAGAGAGATTTTCCCGGAATATTACATCATACGCGTGAACGAGTTCGACAAGGTAGCAAAGACGCCACTGGAAGAATGGGTTAACTACCTAAAGACAGGGGAAATCGAACCCGACACTAAAGTCCCGGGCTTAAGCGAGGCACGGGAGAAACTGAAATATTACAGTATGGCTCCCGCCGAACGATACGCCTACGACGAGCATCTCAATGCCATCATGATACAAAATGACGTGTTGAGCACAGCCAAACTGGAAGGATTGACGGAAGGACGGTCGAAAGGGCTGGCCGAAGGACGAGCGGAAGGATTAGCGGAAGGACGCGCAGAGGGATTAGCGGAAGGACGGGCAGAAGGCATATTATCCACGGCACGGAACCTGAAAGCCATGGGGCTGTCCATGGAAGATATTTCTCGCGCCACCGGACTCTCCAAAGAAGACATCTTGAAATTGTAGGTTTCTTGTAGGGTGTCATTCCGGCGCACACCGTCGCATATATACCCGAAACGAATCATCACAAATCGGAAAACCAATCATAACACAATGGTTTTCCGGTTTGCGGTAAGAATAAATTATCTATTCAAACTCATAATCCAATACATGTAAATCATTATCCATTGAAGGACTGAAAATAACCCTTTTGTTTATTTCATCGTAAACCATATGAGACGCTATGATATCTAAGTTTATTTTCTTCATAGGATTCCCCTCATAGTCATAAACCTCTATGGAAGATGTTCCTGACAATCCAGATGTCTCCACGTCTCCCTGCGACAAAATGTAAAAGCATTTCTTTCCGCATACCACATCCGTATAATACCCTCCGTCTTTCATCCTTTCTTCTCCGTCACCCTTCACGGCCAACTTTGGTATCACATGCCGCCCGTCGGACAATGAGGCTATCATAAAACCATCCTGATAAAGGTAAGCAAATACGGCATGCCCAAACGCCACATCATACGAAAAATTATAAAGCGTGGAATTACCACCTTTACTTTCGTCAAAGAAAACAATCGAATCCGAGCATGACAGGTTCTCTATATCCGTAATCTCCCATACAACTTCTCGCGGACTATATGAAATATTTCCAAAAGTTGAATATGAGACAAACTTAGGGGAATTTAAAGGTATCTGCACGCCCATATTCTTTTTCTTTTGAATCACATACGAACTGTCGACCTTCGTCACGTCATAGATTCCCCACCGAAAATTATCAATGACGGTATAAGCAGTATCCGTTATTGGTATCAGGTGAGGAGAAATCCATTCATTCTCTCCGTTTCCTTTACGGCCGAATTTTCCGGTAATCCGGAAATCATTTGTGTTGAACACATAATAAAATGGTTCGCCACCACCATTCTTACAAATGAGCATTGTATCCACGATACACCACTCTTTTATATTCATAAATTCATCTACCACAACCGGATAGGTTTCCATTGAAATGACAGCACCAAACTCACGAGTATTATGTTTCTCTTCCCATCGTGGCGCAGTCTTATCATTATTACACGACACTAATGCTGTAACAAACGATACATACAAAAGAACTTTTTTCATGATATTATCATAATTAGACGAATAACAAGTTGTTTTCCACTATATCAAAATGTGGGGACGGTGCTACTCCATCTTTCACATCGCCCCCATCGGGAAAGTATAAATGTAAGAGTTTCCTTACTTACATCCGCAAATATACGAGATTCGATTCGAAGTTCAAATAAAAATGCGAAAAAAGTAAGAAAAAAAGTTTGTATCCCTATTTTTATTTCAAATAATAAAAAAAGAGAACCGCCCCCAATCTTGTTTCTTGAAGTTTGGCCTCGCTGCCGTAATCATCACCGTGAACAACCCCAACCAACGCTTCACCATACTGCCACTGGGGATAAAAACCGGGGACATCTCGCACAAGCTTTCCTTGAAGGTGGGATTGTCCGTCGGACAGGTTTTCCATGTGACAATAGACCTCATCCGCATATTCAAAGAAACCTAACCAACGGTCGGAGGTCAAGAAATCATGAAACGTCCCGACCTTTCCCGCACTCAGGGCATCTTCCGCCTCCCGACCTTGTTCGGGAGTCAGGCTACCATAGTCCGCACGATAAGCCAATACCGGAACCGTATCGCGCCAAACATAAATATCGTTGGAAAAGGGTGCTTTCAGAAAGACTTCTCCCTTCGGATTACGGATAAAAGGTTTGCCCACCGGCCAAACAGCCTGACTTAAATCAGCAGAAAGGAACCTACCCAATACCTTGCCCGATGTATCCGTATGGATAATCAATTCTTCACGGTCTCCGGGAGAACTGTTACTAAGCAAGAATCCGTCATCTACAGGAATAATGTCATGCATCATAAAGTCCACAGGCGTACGGTGCAACAAATTCAGGTCTGCATCATAAGAGAGGATACATCTTCCGGAAAAATCCATCAAGTGCACCCGGCCGCCTCCTGAAGCAATAGCGTTTGGCATAATATACTCGTTATGCCCCCGTCCCACCGTCCGTATCTGCTTGTATAATCTCCCTGTACGCATGTTGAAGGCCGACACGGCTTTCGAAGCGTCCAATATATAGACCATGGAATCCAGAAAACACAAATCTCCTATCGAAGCCATGGCCTTCCCATCCGTATACAACTCTACTGTGTCTATACGTGCCAAAATATCCGACACTTTCAACTCATCTCTCTCGAAAGATTTAATTTCCACAACCCACGGTTCGTCTTTTCCTTTCTTTACACCATTTTCGTCTTTGCAGCCCCAACAAGTCCATACCACACCTGCCACGGCCATCCAAACCATTGTCTTCATTTCGCAGCACCATTATTCTTTTATTTCAAAACCATACAGCATGTTTATCTCAACTTTATGTACACAAATATTTCGGGTCTCTCCCCCGACCGCAATATGGCAGTGAAAGAGAAACCCGAAAGTTTCAAGTCATCATCCGATGCCTAACACCGGACGTCCTTGCTGCAACCGGCGCAAGCGCAACAAGGCCTCATAATAATAATAATCGGCATAGATGATGGAAGCGTCTATCTCGCTCCCGGCCGGATGGTGTCCCGTACTGTGAAGCAGGAAAGACACGCAACGTTCTCCGCTCTGGTAGTTCCGGCTCAGGGATGACAACATATTTTCTGCCGCCTCACGATATTGCCGTCCCTTCTCAACATCCACATAACCGCTCAACTCCAACAAAGCGGAAGCCACCACACAGGCAGCCGAAGCATCCTTGGGTGCCGACGGCGACGGGTCGTCGAAGTCCCACAACGGTACCCAGTCGTCCGACCGTTCGGGCAAACGTTTGAGGTACACATCCGTCACCTTTTGCGCAAAAGCCAGAAAGCGAGGGTCACGGGTCTCACGATACACCATCGTGTAACCGTAAATGGCCCAAGACTGTCCCCTCGCCCACATCGACCGGTCCGAATACCCTTGGTGTGTGACACCTTTTATCAACTTACCGCTCACCGTGTCGTAGACCGCCACATGATAGCAAGAACCGTCCTTGCGGAAATGGTTATGCATCGTCGTCTCGGCATGACGCACAGCGATGTCGTACAAGTTTTGTCCACCACCATTACGGGAAGCCCAGAAAAGCATCTCCAAGTTTATCATATTGTCCATGATGGTATTGTGCGGCCATCCTTGTTTTTCGACTTCACGCGGCCAACTCAGAATGGTACCTATCCGGGGATTGAAAAGTTTGGCCAACTGGTTGGCCGTGCCGACAATGACATCCCGGTAGGACGCACAAGGCGCGATGCGCATCCCGTTGCCGAAACTGCAATGCACCAGAAAGCCCAAATCATGGTCGTACGGGTCACGATCGGCCAAATAAGCCAGTGAGGCCGTGTAGTTCCGGGCCTGACGTCCGATGTAAGCCTCGCCCCCATATTCATAGTCATACCACAACACGCCCGGCCAAAAACCGCCGCACCACTCTTCGGGTGTAGCCGGACGGCAATTCCACTCCGTCCGGCCTTCCTTCAAGTCTTCCGCAAGAATGTTACGCGGCATCCGGGTATAATCCCATCCGCCGTCTTTCTTCAAACCTGCCAGTGCACGTGCCACCTGACGATGACAGTATTGCAAGTCTTTCTCTACATCGACCCGCTGCTGGGCCGCCACCGGACGGCAGCACAATCCCAACAGCAATACAAATCCTATTTTATAGTTTATCCGTTTCATTGTTATCATTCTAAAAATCCCTATCGTGTACTCTTCACGCCGTATGCGCAGAAAGTGAGATAGAAAGCACAAATCAGCAGCACGCACACACCGGCTGTGATACCGGCCGCGTCCGTAGCCGCACCAATCAACGGGGTCACCGCACCGCCACCGGCCACCGCCGTAATCATCAGACCGGAAATCAGATTGGCTTTCTCCGGCATGCGCTGTACGGCCATGGAGTAGATGATGGAGAAAATGCAGGAGCAGAAGAATCCGATGCCGCCCACACAAATCAGATCCACCGTGGCATCTTCATAGAAAGCCAACACCAGAATGGCGGCAATAGCGGCCAGAATATTGATACGGAAATACTTCATCTCGGATATCTTGGTCATGAAGAACACACCGAGGAACGCTCCCACCGTACGGCAAATGAAGTACACCTGAGGAGCCACACCGGCATCCGATGTATCCCAACCGAAACGGGCTATCATGACTTTCGAACTGATGAAGTTCGTGGCCACGTCGATACCCACCACGAAGAAGATACCCAGGAAGAGCAACAGGATGGTACGGTCGGACAGCAAGCCCCACACCTTCCCCATCGTCACGCCGCTGTCTTCCCTTTTCTCATGAGGTATGGGCGTGAAGTACAGCCAAAGGGCGGACACTAACGTAATGGCACCGAGCACGGGGAAAGCCAGATACCAGTTGTCCTTGTCGCCGCCGCCCAGCACGTTCACGGCAAAAAGCATGATGAACGGGCCGCAGAACGAAGAAACAGCCTTGACAACCTGCCCGGCGGTCAGACTGCTGGTCAACAGTTTCTGGTCGGTCACCACATTGTTCAACAAAGGATTGAGCGACACTTGCAGGATGGTGTTGCCGATTCCCAACAAGGCATACCCCACAAGACAGGCCCAATCGGTCTTCAACAACGGAATGAGCATACCCACAAGCGTGACCGCCATACTGAGCATGACGGTGTTCTTGCGCCCCCAGGCGTTCATCTTGATGCCCACCGGTATGCTGAAAAACAGAAACCAGATGAAGACCATCGAAGGCACGAAACCGGCCATGGTATGGCTCCAACCGAACGCTTCGCGCGCATAATCCGACGAAATACCGACAATGTCACAAAAGCCCATCACAAAGAACCCGAACAGAACGGGAAGGACCGCAAGCATAGATGTTTGTTTTTTCATGTTGTTTTTATATTTTAAAATGAGTGTTTTTCCCGTTTACGGAGTAACTCGGAACCAGTCTACATCCATCCATCCCCGGTTCACCGCAGGTTCGGCATGCGGCTCCACGCATACGAAGCCCACCTTTGCGCCTATCCACTTGCCCTGACGGGCTTTGAACGGCTTGCCACAGGGAGTAAACGTCTGACCGTCGAGACTGTATGCAAAACGGCACATCCCTTCTCCGGCTACTTGTACCCGCAAATAGACCGAACGGCTGACCGTGGGTGAATAAATGATAGTTTGACGTTCGGACGGCTCGAAACCTGCCAATTTTTCCACAGATTCCTTCCCGCCTTGCTCTGCATCCTTACAAACCCGCTGAATGAGGATGAAACGGTCGCCCTCCCGACGCACGGTCAGTGCCGCATAATCCCATCCCATGACTATCAGGCCGCCTTCCTGACCGTCTTCCTTGCTCACCATCGTGACTTTTGTCGTAGCCGTAAAAGTCTCGGCGGGGAACTTCTGGAGCAACATATTGGATGCTTCCCACAAATTTATATACTTTTCGGATAACGGCCAAGAATATAAACGGATAAAACCGTACGGAGTGGTAAATCCGTATAAATCCTGATAATTGGAATGCCATTGCCATTGCAATCCAAGCTCCGTAGTGTCGAATTCGTCGCTTTCGGCCGGATTCACCCGGACGGAAGACGGCACGGACGGCTTGCGGTAGGTCAGTACGGGATTGCCGCAACCGTCACCGTCCTTATCCTCGCCCACCACCGGCCAGTCGTCTTTCCACGTCATGGGTTCGAGCCAAGTCACACGGCCGTAGCATCCTTTATCCTGAAAGTGCACGAACCAGTCTTCTCCGGATGCGGTCTGCACCCAACCGCCCTGATGGGGTCCGCTGACCGGAGTATCCCCCTGCTCCATGACGCGACGCGCCTCGTACGGCCCGTACACGTTGCGGCTGCGGGCGGCCATCTGCCATCCCATTTGCACGCCACCGGCCGGAAACATCAGGTAATAGTAACCGTTGCGTTTATAAAACTTAGGTCCCTCGGCCGTGTGGTTCACATCATCATTTCCGTCATACACGATGCGGGAAGGGCCGACTACTTTCGTGCCCTCCGCGTTCATTTCGGCCACACACAACACGGAATTGATTTGTGCACGGCTTCCGGCCCACGCGTAAGCCAGATAACACTTTCCGTCATCGTCCCACAACGGACAGGGGTCGATAATGCCTTTGGCCGCTTTGACCAACACCGGATCCGACCATTCGCCGAAAGGGTCTTCCGCCTTGACCATATACACGCCGAAGTCCGGGTCGCCCCAATAGATATAGTACTCCCCGTTATGGTAACGGATACTCGGTGCCCATACACCCCTGCCATGCTGCGCGGTAGCGTAAAAGTCCGTCGGAACCAGCTCCTTCAAAGCATAGTTCACGACTTTCCAATTCACCAAGTCCTTGGAGTGGAGGATGGGCAGGCCAGGCACACAGGAGAAACTGGAAGCCGTCAGATAAAAATCATTCCCCACGGCACAGACATCGGGGTCGGAATAATCCGCATGAATCACCGGATTCTTGTACATGCCATTGCCCAAATCGGGCGACCATACTGCAGACAGGTATTCCTGCGTTTGCGCCGCAAGCGGGATTCCTCCGCATAGGAGGCAACCGCACATCGCCACCCGCAACATACCTCTTGATAAACTCTCTTTCATCATTGTACACTTTCTGTTTGATTCGATTTATAATCTTTCCTTATTATATATATACGAACGAAGAGCGGATTCTCCCTATTTAAGAATACAAAAAAACCTTGCAAAAAGCAAAATCAGCTCTTGGCAAGGTTCTTTTATGCTAACAGACAAGCCTTTAAATCTCAATCAGGCTGAACGAATAAGCCGGAAGTTCATAGTCGAATTCAGGTTTCACCTTGATGTCGCTCTCCTTCGGAAGGACACCCCATTCATCCCAATTTCCTGTGATTACATGCAAACGAGCATCCATGCTCCGTGCTTCGCCGAAACGGTCTTTCAGGCTCGATAAGTCCAACTTCCCTTTCACGGGATGGTTCAGGAGGTTCACCATTTTGATGTACACTTTTCCGGTTTTAGAATCGCGTACCGTGCTGACCACCAGACGCTCACGTACCCCCTTGCGTCCTTCATTCACCGACAATGTACTTTCGATATACTCGTCACCGCAATAGTTGCTGCAAAGTTTATGCACATGGTAAGTAACCGTGGGCTTTACCTCTTTGTTATTGAAATAAATCATGTCGGGACTCCAATTCACATGGCCATCTTTAGCCAACAAAGGAGCATATGAACTCATGGCTACTACGTCACCGTTGCGTTCCATGCCGCAAATGTGCAAAGCCTCGCACAGAGCCGTCTCAACGTTGTTGGGACGACCGGGAGCGTGAGCCGCGTACTCGCCCAGATACACCTTGGAACCGTTTCGGTCGTATTGGTCATAATAGTCCTGATGGTAAATGAACCATCCGGGTGTCTGATAGTAATGCTCGTCAATCATGTCTATCTTATGGTCTTTGGCCAGACGCCAACCGGCTTCATAATCGCTTCCCTCCGACCACGGTCCGGCTGTACCGCATACGATAATGTCCGGATATTTCTCCTTCACAGCCTTGATAATCATCAGATAGCGTTCTTCAAAAGTTTTGGAAATCAAATCTTCGTTGCCGATGCCGATATACTTCAGGTTAAACGGTGCCGGATGTCCTTGCTCGGCACGGACTTTGCCCCATTTCGTAGTCTTGGCATCCCCGTTGGCCCACTCAATCAGATCCAACACGTCTTGCACGTATGCCGGCATCTTGTCCATCGGAATACCTCCCTGCTGTCCGTGCCCGCAGTCGCTCGAATTCTGGCAACTCACACCGGCCGCCAACACCGGAAGCGGTTCGCACCCTATGTCCTCACAGAATTGGAAAAACTCATAATAACCCAATCCTTTCGTCTGATGGTATCCCCAAATGTTGCGTTGAGGTTTCCGGGATTCCAACGGGCCGATTGTCTCTTTCCAATTATAAATGTTATGCAAACCGTCACCGTGAGCAAGACAACCGCCAGGGAAACGCATGAACTTCGGTTTCAAATCGGCCAAGGCCTGAGCCAAATCAGCCCGCAGGCCGTTCTTGCGCCCCTTAAACGTCTGTTGCGGGAAAAGCGAAATCATGTCCAAAGCCACCTTACCCGTTCCCAACGGTTCCACTTTGATGGAAGCATGGTCGGCATCGGCATCGGCTTTCAGTACCGCAGTCATTTTCTTCCAGTCCGACTTGGGTGCTTTAAGGGTGGTCCGTGCCACCACCCGGCCATCTTGTACGAGGCTGACCCGTATCTTTCCGCCTTTGCCCTCTAATTGCTTGGCGAACACCGACAAATCGTATTTTTCTCCTTCACGGACAAGGATACCGTCGAAACCGCCATTCAACAAAGCCACCTTGCCCGGCTGTTTCACATCTATGACGGCATAATTCGGATTGTTCTCATGGATAGGATCGGATGTACGTATCTCCCACGTCCCTCCGTCGCCTTCCAATGTCCAGGCAAAATCAGCTTTCCATGCCTTGTTCCCGCCCTTGACATCGGCTTGGGAATATTCAAAATCACGGTTCTGCACCAACTCGGCATACAATCCGCCGTCGGCGGCATAACTGAGGTCCTCAAAAAAGATGCCGATCAATTTGTCGCTAATCTTCTTCGTCCGGCCTGCATCTATCTTGATCGTGGCTTCAAGAGGTTTCAAGCCTTGGAAACGCACTTCATTGTCCCGCGCCAATTCTCCGTTGAGTGCGGCCCAGTATGCTGCACTCTCCACAGCCTGCACCATGCGCTCCACTCCGGCGTACGGCACTTTGAATACCTGTCCCTTCACCGGCTGTCCGTCCACAAGTGCCTGCTCCGTCACCGAAGGATAAACGGAGGCATCGACTTTGCGCGGCTTGCTGAAATGATAAAAATCTTTGGAAACGGTTTCGTACACCCCGCCATCCTTGGTCTTGAACAGCACTTTATAAGCAGCCGTTGCCACATCGTACGACAAAACCGGTGCGATACAACTGTTCACTCCCTCCATATAAGGATAGTCCTGCGGCTGCCATTTCACCAAATCGGTACTGTAGGCCACTGCAAACTGGTTGGCATAATCGTTCACCTGGAACACACAACGCCACGTCCCGTCCGGCATCTGTATCAGATTCGGATTATACATCCTTTTTTCAGAACTCCATACACCAAAATCACTCTTAACAAAAGCATGGCCGGGACCAATACCTTTCCACGCCTGCCGGTTCGCACTCCACGCAAAATTCAACCCACCGCCTGCATGCACATTGTAGGCCATGAGATACACCGAATCGGGAACAGCCGCCACAGCAGAGCCAGCCGTCCACAATCCGCACCCTAACAAGGCCACAGAAAGAGCCTTGTTCACGAAATGTTTTTTCATGTCAAATTAATATTGAAAATTAGATAAAAATATATTGCCTAACCGTTTAATCTTCTTCGGCTTTCAATCCCAACTGTTTAATCCGGATGTCCGTCGAAACGCCCCGGCTTTTCAGTTCCAATACGGCCGTACGTTCGGCTGTCGTCGTGTTCTGGTCCAATTGGTAATGCACAGTATATTTTCCGGCACGCCCGGAAGTGGCAGCCCCGTCGGCCAGACGCACCCACGCAGGCGCTTCTCCCTTGAAAGCCAACGTCCAGTCGTCACCGTAAGTCTGGAATATCAGACTGTCACGCACCTGACGGGCCGTATCCTGCAACGTGAACTGGTAGTTTCTGCGCACCGGGCGCTCGATATTCAAATAGTGATACTGCGTGTAAGAAGTCACCAGCGTCTTACCGTCGGCATGGAAATAAATGTAACCCGTACGAACCGTGTCCGTGTTGTTCACATCCAAGTCCACATTGAGCCTTTTCACCATAAAATATCCTTGGGGAACGGTACCGGACATGGAATCCGCGTCCACATGAATCCAACCTTCCGACACCGAAAGAGACCAATCATAAGTAGTGGCAAACCTCAAAGAATCAACGGTCTGGTCGGCATAAAGCACAGAGCCGTATCCGCTCGGATAAATGATTTGTGCAAAATTGTAAGAATTCTCCTTATTATCACAAGCCGCAAACAAAACAGCGGCCAAAGCTACTGAAAACCCAACTACTTTCTTCATGATATTTATTTCATTAAAATGATGAGCAAAGATAAATAAATAATTGAAAGTATCCCCATTTATCATTATCTTTGCAAGATGGAAAACCCTTTTTATAACGATATTTATGAAATCTTGCAGACGAAGGGCTGCGAAGGACTTCCCGTAGGCATCATCGCCAAACAGGTCTATAACCGGCACGCTGGACTGTTTAATACGGAACTGACATACGAAAGGGTTTACCAGAATGTACGTTTCTTTCTATGGGCACAGTCCTGCAAACCGTCGTCGCCTTTCACGGGGACGACCAACCGTGGTTGGTATGCCCTGAAACCCAACGTCTGCCGCCAGATGCGAATCGACTTCACCGAAATTCCATCGGAAGAAGCCACAGAAGTACCTGAAAAAGAAGAGAAAACGATAGATTACCCCACTCTGTTCTAACCGGAACAAGCGTTTCATCCGAGAATCTCCGAAACGGGAAAAACACCTCCGCGCCACAACTCGGACGGTGCGGCTGAGATTGGAAAAAAGTTCTGCGCCAAACGATTTTTCAATCTCCTGAGATTGATTTTTCGTTTGGCGCAGAACGAAAAGCCGTTCTCCCGGCGATGTCGCGTCCCTCTAATTTTGTAATTTTTTACGCCTATTTACCATTTCGCAGGACAGTCCGTCGCCTTTACCTTTTTGGTCTTTCCACCGCACTTGATTTCGCAAGGGCGACTGGCTGTATAATACCATACCCCGCCTTTCCGTTCCATGGACACGTCTACCGGTTCGGATGAACGTACCTCTATCCCTTCCGAAAGGAACAGCAAGCCATGGCCCAACAACAAGCGCACGGGTGTACCGTCTTTCTCGCGCAGACAAGCATACGAGGCACGGGCTTTCATCTTCCCCCATCCGGTTTCTTTGTCGCAAGACGTAGCAGAGAGAATAAAATCCTTCCGGCCGTCCTTCAGTGTCACTTCGATACCTGCCGCATCGTCCGCCCCCTCCGGCCGGACAAAGTCCACACGGCTGACGAAGTTGCCTTCCGACGACACGGACGGTTCGAACACCGACACGAACGGGCGCGTCCAAGCCTCGCCCGTCTGACGGGCTACATACGTCAGGGTCGGTTGCCCTTTTATCTTGTAAGGCATGCTCCTGTCGCGGCTCAGTCCTTCCGTCTCGGGGCTCAACGCACGGAAAATCTTCCGCCCGGGCATGCCCTGTTGCCACATCGTCATGCGGATGTCGTCGCCCCCGGCATCGGGACGTACCGTGAAATCCGCACGGATGTTTTTGTCCGTCTGCACCATTTGCTGGTCGTATATATAAGAATAAGCATACAGGTGTGCTCCGGCGAAACTCAGTTCCTCCGACGGCGCGAAGTCCAACGGGCTGCCATCGGCCGCCGTCACGCTCATCGTCTGCCCCAAATTATGGTAGAAATAATCGTGCATCTTGTCGCCGCCTTCATGCTTCCGGCTTCGGAATATGTCCACATAATAACCGCCGCCGTCCGTATCCACGATGCTCAACAGGCGTGTCTGGTCGGCCTGCGACTCCGGTTCACGGAAGTATGTCTCGGTATAACAGACTCCCCTGAAGTAATTCTCCGATGCCAAATTCCGTTCTTCGGCCGTAGACGGCTGGGGGTAACTGTGCAACAGTTTGAACGCATGGTTGCTCTTCATCACGGGATAAGAAGAAATGCCGTCCACACAAACCGTATTGTGACTGGGGAACTGGCTGTAATACTCCAGATAGTCCAGACCGGAATACAAGGATTGCCCGATGCCCGCGTCAGGCCCCAACGTCAGCCCCTTCCCATAGAACTCCACCGACAAGCCGTTGGCATGCTGATGGTTGCCCTCGCTGCCGTTCAACGAATACATCAGGCTCCGCCCGGCATCCATACCGTTGCGCTGCACCAGCCAACTGACCTTCGGCACGTAAAAGGTCGGACTGACATACGTTTCTATGGCTCCGGCCGCAATCGTCGTGTCTATCGTCAAATCCTCCTGTGGATAGAGGTTCATCAGGTTCCCGCCGGTCCTGGGGCGGTCTTGCGCCGCAGCGAAATCCGGTTCGAAACAACGCAACATGGCCGTGAAGCGTTCCTCCTGCCTCCGCTTGCCATACCGCCGGGCATTCTTCACCATGCTGCCGAAGTAGCTCGTGCGCAACGGACTGGGATGCGTATCCCCGAATCCTACAATCTTACGGTTGGGGAAGCAGTATTGCGGGGTGGCGGCCACGGCTTTTTCTATCACCGGGATTTCGCGGGTCAGGTCGCGCCCAAGGTACTTGTCGAACAGCAAGACAAAATCCGTATAATCATTGACCACGTTGCAACTGTATCCCGGGCATTCGTTCCAGATTCCCGTTCCTGCATCGAAACCGTAGTCGGCCAAAGTCTTCAGTCCCCACTGCCGCAAGGTGCTGTCCTGCGCCACGACATCGAAATAATATTCCCGTCCCTTTCCGTCTTCGTAAGCTTCATTTTCGTCCAACACCAACGCGATGGCAAAGATAAAACGTGCCTGAATGATATTCCAATTATTATGAGGCACGCCGTTCCGGACGATCACATCGGCCATTTTCTTCAGCGCACCGGCATAAACGGGCATGCAGTCCGCATAATGCCGTTCCATATAGGTATAAAGGAAGTCGTAGCATTCGGTAAGGAGGGGCACGATACCTTCATGGATGACTTCAAAAGATGTCATGCCGACCAACGTCTGTTGGTGGCCGTGGTTCAAGTCCCGGGGCAGGTCGCGGTAATAAATCCCCTGCAAATAAGTATCGAGCACTTTTGCCGCCATCCGGCCATACTTCTCTTCTCCCGTCAGCCACCACAGGTAAGCCGCATCGCGTGCATGACGCATGATGTCTATGTTGCCGCTTTCTATCTGCGTGCCTACTTTCTCGAGCCTTACCCATTCCAAAGGCTGACCCGGCAAATTACGGTTTTTCATGTAAACGCCTTGTGTCTCGTCGGCATACGGCAAACGTTCTTCTATTCCCGGACGGGCGTACGCCGTGGCAGCAGCCCGTGCACCGCTGAACATGACCGTAGGCACCGGTGCCTTTTCTTCTCCCACATGGCTGAACCATTCACCACGGATATACACGTCCTTGGCCTGTGTTTTCCAATTCATATAAAGCCGCGAACTCAAATAGTCTTCCCCACGCTCCGCATACTTGTCCACATTTTGCCTCAAGGCTTCCACGACCTTGCGCGCCCAATCCTGTTCCTCTATCAGTTTCAAAGTAGCGGACTTCTCCGAAGGAGTCGTTACGACACACGGATGCCCAGCCTCTCTCCCATCCGGGACAGGGGTGGCCGACATTACGGCAAATTCCGTCCCGAGGCTCATGGCCACGAACATAAACCAATTTTTTCCCATAAGTTTCATTTATAATATTTGATTCTCATATAATATATACGAACGAACGTCACATTATACGCAATCAATACCACTCAATATTTGAACTATAGCTGCTTTGTTTTTTCCATTTCAGCACGTCGGCCAGCTCCGAAGCGTTGGCTGAAAAGGTGAAATTATAGGAAGTATAAGGACTCAACACCACGCTTGCCGACATGGAAAAACAATGCAAGTCGCGTGAAACAGAGGCTGTTGTCATAGACAAACGATGATAGTTGAAGTCATATCCTGAGGAATAGGTCAGGTTCCATCCGTCCGAAATACGGATATTCCCCGAAAAGTTCAGCGTATGGGTCAGCTTATATGGGTAGCGCATCTTCTTCACACGAATCTGTGCACCGGTGTTTTCCGACATAGTCACACCGTAAGATACGGTAAACGACCACGGCAACTGGAATTTCAGATAACCGTCTTCATCCACTTCGGCCTTTTGCGGTTCCTTTTTGGCTCCGGCCCGTTCCGACTTCTTACGTTCGGGATCTATGTTCGTGTCGCCCACATCCTCCTCATCCGTCTCGCCGTCTGTTTCCTTCACTTCTTCACTGCGGCCTTTCCCCCATCCGAAAAGCTTCCTGAAGGTCTCGTTGTTGAACGTATAAGACAAGTTCTGCGACATACCTTGAAAACGTCCGAAACGTCCGTACGACCATTCCGTACGGTCGCCAACCTGTACTCTTCCGTTTTCGTCGAACTCGTACGCATAAGTGGCAAACTGGGCGTTCATGCTGAACGTGTAGTTCCAAGGCGTCTTGATACGCACCCTCATGGACAAATCGCTCCACGGCTGACGCTCGGCCGCCATGTTATAGCTCAGGTTCGCTCCCAGTTCGTCGATAAGGCTGACTTTCCGTACCGAATCGTTCTTCGTACGGACCTTCATCTCGATATTATTGGAGATGTCCATCGACACGCTTCCGGTCTTACCCCGCCCCGGCACACCATAGAGGCTGCCGCTATAAGGAGAATAGCTCACCGTAGACACATTGCCGTCTTTATCCGTCTTCACGTACGAAGCATAATAGCCATAACGGGACGTACCGAAATCCGGTGCATAATTAAAGCTTACGGTCGGCGTGAAGACATGGCGGATGGTCTGTATCTTCTTACCGAACAGCGGCGTGTAAAAACCGTAAAGTTTGGTCGTGGCCGATACGCTCATATCATAATTATACACGTTCTGGAATCCCCAGATCGTGTCGTTCACCTCACGTTGGTTTTCTTCATCCCATCCTTTCATGACCTTATGCGTATACATGCGGTCGGTAAACCTGAATTCCGGCGTGACATTGATATAGTTGAACAAACTGAACGTCGCACTGATGGGTACGTTATGGCGCATACCGTTACGCCAGTCCTTAATCAGGTTGGACTTGAACAACAAGTCTTCTTTCGTATCTATGCTGTTGCTCAAGCTTCCGGTGTAGCTTAAAGCAATCTTTTCGTACCACTTTTCTTTCCCCGCAGCCTTCTTGCGCTTGAAAGGATAGAAACGTGCCAATGTAATATCAAGGCTCGGCAAAGTCATCGAAAGAGAAGAATCCTGAATGCTTTGCGACAAGTTGAAGGAACTAGAAAGCGTCAACCCTATCCGCTCGAAAGTTTTGGAATAAGCCACACTCGACGTACGCGTGCTCTGCGTGTAGTTCTCCGGATTGTACATACTCGTCAGGTTGTTGCGCTCGTAATTGGAGGTAGCGAAATTCACACTGGCAGAAAAACTTTGCGAAGGATTAGCCTTGGCATCCTGACGATGCGTCCACTGGATTTTGAAACTGGTGGACTTTGAATAATCCGGCATGTTCTTCTCTCCTTCCACCGTATTCTGATAACTCAGGAAGAAGTTACCATTGAAGCGGTAACGTTTACGGTAATTGGATTGCGTACTCAGTCCCCACGAGCCTTTGGTATAAATCTCTCCGATAAGTTTCAAGTCTATCATATCGTTGATGGCGAAATAATATCCGCCATCGCGCAAATAAAACCCACGGATACTTTCATCGCCGAACGTAGGCATGATGAATCCTGAAGAATATTTCTTACTGAAGGGGAAGAAACCGTAAGGAATGGCCAACGGCAAAGGTACATCCTCCACCACCAGATAGGCCGGGCCGAAGACGACATCCTTTCCCGGACGTACTTTCGCACGGGTCAATGCCATGTAAAAATGAGGATGCTTGGCGTTACAGGTCGTATATTTCCCGTGACGCACGTACATCACGCCTTCCGCATCACGTTTGGACTCCTCGCTAATCAGGAACCCGTCGCCCTGTTGCGTGTACACATTATCGATAAAAGCCTTGCGGGTCTTGAAATTGTAACTGATACGTTCCGGCTCATACTGGTCGCTTCCTTGCTTGAATACCGGTTGGTTCTGCACTTTCCCGGTCGAGTCGGGACGCCCTACGGCATGCACGATGCTGCTGTCCATGTTCATCGTGATCCAATCGGCCTGCAACTCCAGATTGGTATAATTTACTTTACTGTTACCATACAAATTGGCATTTCCCAGTCCGGCCTCGAAAGTCACCGAGTCGGAAGCCGTATATTCTACAGGCTGGTCGAGCACAGACTTGCTCACCTTAGCGGTGTCTTCCGCCACCGAATCCGTCTGTACGCTGTCTGTGACCACCGCTCCGATGCTATCCGGTGCGGCAACCTTTTCCCGGACACTGTCAGGAACATGTCCGGCACTGTCCGCTGCCATTTCACGCAAACCGGAAAGTATCGTATCTTTCAGTAAAGAATCCGCAGCTCTACTATCTTTTGCCAGACTATCGGACATTCCTCTTCCTATCTCAACGTAAGAAGACGAAAACCCTCCGTTCAATCCGCCTTGCGCCAGCATACAGAATGAACTACCCACCAAAAGGAATATAGCTATTTTTGTTTTCAACCGAATTCAGTCTTGTTCTAAATCAGTAAGCGAATGCAAAATTACACAAAATCCGCTTAATGCCCGAGATTTTCCGTAAAAAGTTCCATCCAATGCCGAAAACGCCGTGCCCCATCCTCGCCATACTTGCTTACGCTCTTCAACGCCTGTTCCGGTGTTTTTTCCCGGTCGGGATGGGATTTGGAATAAAATTTATCCGCATAACAGATGAGCTGTTCTTCCAAAGTCTCCGGATAATAATCCTGTACAGGTATTGGCAAGCCCTGCGCTGCGACTTCTTCCCGTGAAAGCCCCGCGCCGGTATGACGCTCGCACACCCTGGCATGGAGCGGAAACCCTTCCGCACGCAACATCTCCGCCCCGAGATAACCGTGGCAAATATAAGGTGCGTCTCCCGTACATAAAATACCGGGAGCGTGGGTATGCAAAATGCCGATATCATGTAACAAAGCTGCTTCTTCCAAAAATGCCTTGTCCAAATCCAGTTCCGGATGGAGTGCTGCAATTTTCAGGCAACGGTCGGCCACCTGGCGGCTATGAATCCATAGAAGTTCCCTCAAACGGGGATTATCAGCGTAATATTTATCTATCAGGGCTATTGCATCCATTTTATTTCGGCTCGGATTAATCGCCACAAAAGTACGATAAAAAAGCTATACGACATCGCGTCTTACCGTTTTTTAATAAAAACGCAAAATTCGACAGAATATCATTCTATGGACTCGTTTTTTACAACGGGCCCTAAATGCTAAAAAACATGAATCCAATAATATAAAAAGTCTTTTTTTTCATATTTTTGTTGCCTCAATGATAAAACGGGCGATTTTTGCCAACAAAATGATTTTAACCCAACCCATAAAACCCTTCTGGAAATGCTCACATTCATCTCTTGTGCCAAAACCATGACGGAAAAAACGCCGACGGTGCTTCCCACGGCCTCCTCTCCCCTGTTCATCGAAGAGGCACGTCATATTGCCTTGTCCATGACGGCCTATACGGCCGGAGAACTGGCCGACATGCTACATGTCAATCCTCAAATCGCGGCACGCACCTGCCTGCAATTCCGCACATTCCATGACGAAGGGGCAACCGGACTTCCGGCCTTATCGGCCTACACGGGCATGGTGTTCAGACACATCGCGCCACAAGATTTCACGGCGGAAGACTGGGCATACGCCCAAAGCCACCTGTTCATCACCTCATTTCTCTACGGGCTGTTGAGACCGGCCGACCGCATCCGGAACTACCGGCTGGAAGGGCACGTGCGACTGCCGGAGGAAGAAGACCGCACCCTGTTCGCTTATTGGCGCGCACGCCTGACGGACGTCTTCATTTCGGCCATACGGCAACAAGGAGGCATATTGGTGAATCTGGCCAGTGCGGAAATGAAAAACTTGTTCGACTGGACACGCGTCACCCAGGAAGTACGGGTGATTACCCCGGATTTTTATACTTACAAAGGCGGACGGTTGTCCACCGTAGTGGTCTATGCCAAGATGTGCCGGGGCGAAATGACACGTTTCATCTTAAAGAACCGTATTGAAAATCCCGAAGATTTGAAAACCTTCGAATGGGAAGGCTATCGTTTCAATCCCCGTGAAAGCCACGATGACCATTGGGTTTTCACGCCCGGGACATAACCACGTGCCCGCATCTCCCGGCAAAACCCGCTCCGCCCCTCACGAGTCCATAAAAAACACGCCCGCCGGAGTCGTATCCGACGGGCGCACCTATCAACACATTTTATCGAGATCAAGCCTCACGGCAAGCCTTCACAGTCTCTACCAGACGCTCGAAATCTTCAGGATACACGTCGCCGATGTTCCCGATACGGAAAGTGTCGGCCTGGGAAATCTTGCCCGGATATATCACGAAGCCCTTCGCTTTCAACTCGGCATAGAAAGCCTTGAAGTCGAAATCCTTCTCAGGATAAAGGAACGAAGTGATGACCGGCGACTGTACGGCTGCCGGCAACAATGCCTTGAAGCCGAGCGACTCCATGCCTTTTACCAATACTTCGTGGTTCTTGCAGTAACGGGCATAACGGGCTGCCACTCCCCCTTCGGCCTTCAGCTCTTCCATAGCTTCCTTGAAGGCGCGTACCACGTGGGTAGGCGAGGTGAAACGCCACTTGCCATGCCCTTTTTCCATCGTCTCCCACTGGTCGTAGATGTCGAGCGACAAAGAACGCGACACGCCCTTGCAAGCCATCAGTTCACTGCGACGGGCGATGATAAAGCCGAAACCAGGTACGCCCTGGATACATTTGTTCGCACTGCTGATGAGGAAATCGATGCCGAGTTCCTGCACATCCAAAGGCACGCCGCCGAAACTGCTCATCGCATCCACAATCAGTTTCTTGCCATGCGCCTTGACCACACGGGCCAATTCCGGCAGCGGGTTCAGGATACCCGTAGTCGTCTCGCAGTGTACGAAAGCCACGTGGGTCACATCGCCGTGGCGCGACAGGTTCTTCTCCACCACTTCGGGGTCTACCTGCATGGTTTCCTCGAAAGCCACCATGTCGTAGGCAATGCCGTGGCGGTCGGCAATGACTCCCATGCGGTTGCCGTAGGCACCGTTGCTGAAGATAAGCAGTTTGTCACCCTGCTTGAGGGCACTGCCCAACACGGCTTCCACACAATAGGTACCGCTACCCTGCATCAGCACGGAAGTGTACTCTTCCGGATGTTTCGTGGCCATCTCCACCAGCGATTTGCGGATTTCTTCCACGATTCCCACATTATAATCTTCATCCCAAGTGCACCAGTCACTCAGCATGGCTTCTTTTACGGTTTCTGAAGTGGTCAACGGACCAGGCGTCAACAAAAGATAAGGTCTCATATTCTTGTTTTTATAAATTATTGATTCATTTTCTGATTTATCGTCTCGATTATTGCCGGAAGTTCCGTAATGTCGTCCACCACATAGTGGGCACCGGCTTCCAACATGCGGCGGCGCACTTCGGCCTTGCGTGCGTCCAATTCACCGGCCGACATGGCTGCGACCTCTTCCTGCGTGAGAGCCAGTTCGTTGCTTCCCATAACCACACCCACGGTCCACACTTTGGCGTTCACGCCTTCTTTGATGTCGGCTATCGTGTCTCCGTACTTCAACACGCAATCCACCGACGGGACGGCCAAATCTATCATGTTCCGGTAGACCATATAAGGATAAGGACGTCCGGCAGGCAGATGATCCGAAGTCACGCAGTTGTCCACTTTGTAACCGGCTTTTTCCGCAGCCGGAATCACGATGTCCATCATCTTGTCGGTATATCCGGTAGTGGAGCCTATCTTGATACCGGCCTTGCGCAATGCCTCTACGGTATCCACCACGCCGGGTATCGGTTCGGAATAATTCTCCAAGGTATCAAACAACACGCGCTGAAAAGCCACGTAACGGGCCTGCACGTCCTCATCGGTGTAGTCGCGACCGAACTTCTCGCGGAAAGCAGCCTTGACCCGGTCGATGTTGAACAGGGCACGGATTTCCTCAATCTTGGTCAGCCCCATGTAAGCACGGGTCTCCGCAGCCGTCACCGGCACGCCGATCTCGTTGAAACTCTCGATGAAAGCCGCCACGGGGGCAAAGCAACCGTAATCCACAGCCGTACCGGCCCAATCTAAAATGATGCACTCAATTTTTTTCATGTTTCTATGTTTGAACTAATGGTTTATCTGTTTTTAATCACTTCCGGGGAAAGGGCATACTCCTCGCCCTCGCAAGGGAACGGCGCAGAGGGAGTATAGACGAAATTCTTCGGGCCACGGTGGCGTTCCCGGCGGTAACGCCATACGATGTAAGCCGCAGAGCAGGCAAAAGACACACTGCAAATGATGCCCACATAACTGCACGCAAAGTTATAAAATTGCAACCAGTTGACATCGGGATTGAAACATTCCTTGAACACCAGAACCAACACCGTACCCATGTAACCGATGAAATCCAGCGTGATAATGAAGAAGCCCACGTTGCCTTTTATCCTGAAACAAGCGATGAAACGCTCGAAGAAAAGAGTCTGGAAACTCAAATAGACGGTATAGAGGCACAGGCTCTGCAGGAAAAGCCAAAGCGTGACGGGCAAATTCCAAGCCTCGTAATTGAAGGCCACACTGCTCAACACGGCACAGCCGCAAGTAACCAAGGCCAACAAGAGACAGAGAACCTTGACGTTGCTCTTCACCATCGACATGGCCGCGAACAGTATGAGGATCACCAAAGTGACCGTAGCGTCGATCTTGGCAAAAGCCCATGAAGACAAACCGGCCGCCTTTACGTCGATGATTTTCACGAGGAAGTCTTCTTTAAGGTCTTGCAACACGGTAATGAACAGGTTGGCAAAGAAGAGCATCAGCAACACGGGCATGAAACTCTTGAATACGGCCGAACGTCCCTTGCGGTCGAGAGCCACACGCTCCGTGCGCAATTCCATATCGGCCTTCGTAGGATGCGGAAGCCGGGTCATCGCCCATCCCAACAAAGAAAGCAACGGAAAAGCAAACGCACCGATGAACGCGGGCATCCAGAATTCGCTGACATGAAGTCCGTTCATCACGAAAAGCCCCAACGACTTGGCCGTACCGGAACTGATGGCGATACTCAACCCCATCAGACTGGCCAATAAATCCGTCACCCGCCGGCCTTCTAAGAAACTGAATATCACACCCCACATGCAACCCAACGACAGCCCGTTGAAGAACAAGGCAAAGACATTATAAGGACGGGGCAACGCTCCGAACAACACCAAAGACAATTCGGCCACAGCCACAGAGGCGATAATGAACTTCAGCCGGTTCTCTTTTTTCATCTCCGAAATCACCTTGATACCGATGAGTTTGGAGAGGAAATAACCCGCAATCTGCACGATGCTCGTGGCCGTCTTATAGTCCATTCCGAAAAAATCAAGCCCATCGAACGTGGCTGCCGTGAAAGGCTTGCGAAGTGCATATACCAATGAATAAGACAACAAAGCCGCACCGCCGGCCCACAAGATGAACAATACGTCCGAGAGTGCCTTTTTCTGATTTGCCTTCAATTCCATAATCTCCATTTTTCTATCGTTTCTTGGTTTTCGACGGCAAAGTTATCATGTATTCCCAAACGGAAAAATGAAATTCCATTATTAATAACTTTCATGTAATCAACGAATTGTTATGTAACATTAATGAAACATTCATGCAACAGAACTATAACATGAATGTATTTACTTTGCAGTCGGTAATACAATATAAAAGGTGCAATGAACGAACTTTTTGAGATTTACAAACGCATAGAATACTTGAGAAACAACGGAGTGAAGATGAAAGAAATCGCCGACCATACCCAAATGGCGGCCAGCGTGCTTTCTTCGCTCTACTCCAGCGTACTGCCGACCTTTATCGGCGAAGTAAAGAAAGGCATTGCCGAGGAAGAGGCTTTGGACTATGCCCTCTCGCAAGTGAACAACGTATCCAAGAAACGGCTGCTCGGGAATCTGGAAGACATGAAAGAAAGGCTTTTTGAACTGGAACCGCCACAAGGCGGAGAAAAGAGAAAAAGCCCTTTTTGGGACATGATGGCCAGGGAATCGCAGGTTTCCGCACAAGAGGCCTATAATTACAGCGGCATTTATATCAGCTACAGTCTCTCGTCGGCTGCCGACGCCCTGAAAGTGGAACCTTACCTCATCACGGCTTCCGAAAACAACGAATACGTACGGGTGGTGCACATGAGTGCATACAACACCCCCCATTCCGGCGTGGGGCTTTTCAACAATCACACGAGTTCCTACATCCTGTTCAACGAGCGTGAGAGTCCGGAACTGGCTCTTTTTACCATCTACCTGCAACTCCCCATGTATGACTTTCCCAAAATGCTGAAGGGACTTTACCTCTGTCTCGACTACAACCGTAACCCGATAGCACGCCGGATTCTCTTCGTCAAGCATTCCGACAGCACGGATATGGACGATTTCCTGGCGCTGAAAGGCGAAATCATTCCCAAAGAACAAATACCGGACGACCTCCTACCTTATTATAATTATACGTGCCAGCCGGGAGATTTCATCAAGACTTGTACCGTCCCGTCCCCTTCATTGGATACCCAAGACCTGGAACGGGAAAAAAAGATGCTGGAACTCTGAAAAACAAAAGCCGCACTTCTGCCCCCGACGGACAAAAGCGCGGCTTCTTCTATCTTATATCTTATTTATACTCCTGCCAACTCTTTATCTGGATCTGTTCCATATCCATCTGACAGAACGCCTCGATGAACGCCTTGGCCAAACGGGCATTCGTCATCAACGGTATGTTGTGGTCGATAGCGTCGCGACGGATACGGTAACCGTTCGTCAGTTCACGCTTGGTCTGGTCTTTAGGGATATTGACAATCAAATCGAACTTATGCTGGGCTATCATCGTCAACACGTTGTTCTCGGCAGCCGTATGCTCGTCGGGCCAGTGCACGGCTATCGCTTTCACTCCGTTGTCATTCAAGAAACGAGCCGTGCCCTCCGTGGCATAGATGTCATATCCCTTGGCGGCCAACATGCGACTGGGCTCCAGAAGGTCTACCTTGGACTGTACCGCGCCGGACGAAAGCATCACCGCTTTCTTCGGCACACTGTAACCCGTAGCAATCAAGGCATTCAGCAAAGCCTCATTGAAATCGTCCCCCAAACAACCGACTTCTCCGGTGGAAGACATGTCCACACCCAACACGGGGTCGGCATTCTGCAAACGGGCGAACGAGAACTGCGAAGCTTTCACGCCGATACGGTCGATGTCGAACACCGACTTGTCGGGACGATCGTACGGTGCATCCAACATGATACGTGTGGCGGTCTCGATGAAGTTACGCTTCAACACCTTCGACACGAAGGGGAAACTGCGGGAAGCGCGGAGGTTACACTCGATGACCTTGATTTGATTTCCCTTAGCCAAATACTGGATATTGAAGGGACCGGAAATGTTTAACTCACGGGCAATGCGGCTACTGATTTTCTTGATGGCACGCATGGTTGAGAAATACAAGTGCTGAGCCGGGAACACCAATGTGGCATCGCCTGAATGCACACCGGCGTATTCGATATGTTCCGAGATGGCGTATTCCACCACTTCTCCGTTCTGTGCCACGGCGTCGAACTCCACTTCTTTCGTTTCCTGCATGAATTGGGACACCACTACCGGGTATTCTTTCGACACCTCACGAGCCATTTCCAAGAAACGGGTCAACTGTTCCTCATTGTGACATACGTTCATGGCCGCACCGGAAAGCACGTACGACGGACGAACCAATACAGGATAACCCACCTTGTCGATGAAAGCCTTCATGTCGTCCAAGCTGGTCAGCTCCTGCCAAGCCGGTTGGTCGATGCCGAGACGGTCGAGCATGGCCGAGAACTTGTTGCGGTTCTCCGCACGGTCGATAGACACAGGAGACGTGCCCAGGATGTGTACCGACTGACGATGGAGTTTCATGGCCAAGTTGTTCGGTATCTGTCCACCCACGGACACGATGACACCGCCCGGCTGCTCCAAGTCGATCACGTCGAGCACACGCTCGAAAGACAGCTCATCGAAGTAGAGACGGTCGCACATGTCATAGTCCGTCGAAACCGTCTCTGGATTATAGTTGATCATGATGGACTTGTAACCCAACTTGCGTGCGGTCTGTACCGCGTTGACGGAGCACCAATCGAATTCCACCGAAGAACCGATACGGTAAGCACCGGACCCCAACACGATGACAGACTTGTCATTCTTGTAATAATTGACATCGTAGCCGTCCGTGCCGTATGTCATGTAAAGGTAGTTCGTCAGTTCCGGATGTTCGGATGCCACCGTGTTGATGCGCTTCACAGCCGGTAAGATACCCAGTTGCTTACGGTACTGGCGCACCTGCAAATTCTCCTTCTCCATATTGGTGCCTTCCGGCTTGAGCACAAAACGTGCAATCTGGAAATCGGAGAAGCCCAACCGCTTGGCCTCACGCAACAACTCAGGAGTAACGGACTCCAACGTATCATGTCCCTCCAGTTCTTTCTTCATATCGACAATGTTCTTCAACTTGCCGATGAACCACGGGTCTATCTTCGTCAACTCATAAATGCGCTGTATGGTATACCCTTCTTCCAAAGCTTGTGCCATGGCGAAAATACGCAAATCCGTCGGGTTGGAGAGCTCTTCGTCCAGTTGTTCGAAATGCACGTGGTCATTGCCCACAAAACCGTGCATCCCCTGGCCTATCATACGCAAACCTTTCTGGATAATCTCTTCGAACGAGCGGCCGATAGACATGATTTCACCTACCGATTTCATGCTCGAACCGATGTGACGCGACACGCCCTCGAATTTCGTCAAGTCCCAACGTGGTATCTTGCAAATCAGATAGTCCAGCGAAGGAGCCACGTATGCTGAGTTGGGCGTCCCCATCTCGCCTATCTGATCCAACGTGTACCCCAAGGCAATCTTGGCAGCCACAAAGGCCAACGGATAACCGGTGGCCTTGGAAGCCAACGCCGAAGAACGGCTCAGGCGGGCATTTACTTCAATGACACGGTAATCGTTAGTCTCGGCATTGAAAGCATATTGGATGTTACACTCGCCTACGATTCCCAAATGACGAATACATTTCTTAGACAAATCCTGCAACATCGTCACTTGTTCTTCCGTCAGCGAACAAGTCGGCGCCACTACGATGGACTCGCCCGTATGGATTCCCAACGGGTCGAAGTTTTCCATGCTGGCTACGGTGAAACAATGGTCGTTCGCATCGCGGATGACCTCGAACTCGATTTCTTTCCAGCCTTTCAAGGATTCTTCCACCAAAACCTGCGGTGCGAAGGTAAAAGCACTGCCGGCCAATTCGATGAAACGTTCCTCGTCCGGACAGATGCCGCTGCCCAAACCGCCTAATGCGTATGCAGAACGTATCATGACCGGATAACCGATTTCACGCGCTGCGGCCAAGGCGTCTTCCATATTCTCTACCGCCTTGCTGACAGGAGTCTTCATCGGAATCTCATCGAGTTTCTTCACGAAAAGGTCACGGTCTTCCGTGTACATGATGGCTTCTACCGAAGTACCCAACACTTCCACGCCGTATTCCTTCAACACTCCGTTACGATACAGTTCCGTTCCGCAGTTCAGCGCCGTCTGGCCTCCGAATGCCAGCAAAATGCCGTCGGGACGTTCTTTTTTAATGATTTCCGTCACAAAATAAGGAGTGACCGGCAAGAAATAGACCTCATCGGCAATTCCTTCGGAAGTTTGAATGGTAGCGATGTTAGGGTTAACCAACACAGAACGGACACCTTCTTCGCGCAATGCTTTCAGTGCCTGTGAACCGGAATAATCGAATTCACCGGCCTGACCGATTTTCAACGCTCCGGAACCCAAAACCAAGACCTTTTTGAATTGTTTCTTCATCCTCTTTTCAGAATTATAGTTGTTTTACAATCACACGCTTTCGAGAGTCCCGCTTTACACAGAACCCCAAAATTGGGACAAAATTAAGCATTCTATTTTTTTTTCTCCCAGAAATTCACGGGAAAATATCGACAAAGGGGGAAAAAATCAACGTTTCCGCTCCAACTCTTGTAAGTTCTCCATTTTTTTCTGTTCCAAAAACTCATAAATGCCACACAGGTGCTCACGCACCTTTCCATGACCAAATTCGTACACTTTACTAACCAATCCGTCCAAGAAGTCCCGGTCGTGGCTCACCACAATCAGCGTGCCGTCAAACGCCACCAAGGCTTGCTTCAAAATGTCCTTCGTCTTCAAGTCCAAATGATTGGTAGGTTCGTCCAATATCAACAGGTTGACCGGGTTGAGCAGGAGTTTGAGCAACGCCAGACGTGTACGTTCTCCCCCCGAAAGCACCTTCACCTTCTTGGTACTGTCCTCGCCCCCGAACATGAAAGCTCCCAACAAATCGCGTATCTTCGTGCGGATTTCCCCTTGGGCCACATCGTCTATCGTCTGGAACACGGTCAGTTCTCCATCCAACAACGAAGCCTGATTCTGGGCAAAATAACCGATTTGGACATTATGTCCCAACGTCAACGTGCCTTCGTGCTCTATCTCACCCATAATACATTTCACCAAAGTGGACTTACCCTCACCGTTACGTCCTACAAAAGCAATCTTGTTGCCCCGCTCTACCGTCAGGTTGACGCCGCCGAACACACGATGGTCGCCGTAACGCTTACCCACGTCCTCCATCGTCACCGGATAGTTCCCGCTACGGGGCGAAGGCGGAAACTTCAGCCTCAAAGCCGACGTATCTTCCTCGTCCACCTCGATAATCTGCAACTTTTCCAGCATCTTCACACGGCTCTGCACCTGCAACGTCTTACTGTATGTACCCTTGAAACGTTCGATATAGTCTTTGGTTTCCTGAATCATCTTCTGTTGCTCCTCGTACTGTTTCATTTGCTGTTCGCGCCGTTCCTTACGGAGTTCCAGATACTTGCTGTAATTGACTTTGTAATCGTAGATACGCCCCATCGTGACTTCTATCGTACGCGTCGTGATATTGTCCACAAACTTGCGGTCGTGGCTGATGACCACCACGGCACGGGCACTCTCCGTCAGAAAATGTTCCAACCACTGTATGCTCTCGATGTCCAAATGGTTGGTCGGCTCGTCCAACAGCAACACGTCAGGATCCTGCAACAACAATTTGGCCAACTCGATGCGCATACGCCAACCTCCGCTGAAATCACTCGTAGGCCGCGTAAAGTCCGAACGCTCGAATCCTAATCCCAACAAGGCTTTTTCCACATCTTCTTCAAAATGGGTCAGGTCGATGGCATAGAACTTCTCGCTCATCGTGGCCACCTTCTCTATCAAAGCCATATAATCCTCGCTCTCATAGTCCGTACGGGTCGCCAGTTCATTATTCAGGACTTCTATTTCCCTTTCCATTTCCTTCAAGTGGGAAAAGGCCATCGAAGCCTCTTCAAATACCGTACGCCCGTCTTCCGTCATCAGATGCTGTGGCAGATAAGCTATCACACAATCCTTAGGAGCCGTGACACGTCCTCTCGTCGGTTGTCTCACCCCGGCCAATATTTTCAATAATGTACTCTTTCCTGCCCCGTTTTTTCCCATCAGGGCAATACGGTCTTTCTCGTTAATCTGAAAAGAAATATCGCTAAATAAAGTCGTTCCGCCGAATTCCACGGCCAGTCCGTCTACAGATACCATAAATTATTTTTGAATATGAATAAAAGCTTTCAATCTCTTCCGCTATGCGTAATCAGCATACGGATTTTCCGGTTCAAGTCGTCGCACCCCATCAATTCCTCTATCGTCAGGTGCATACGGTAATGCCAGTAGTTCCGCGGATTGGAAGGTACGTTAATACGTTCAAAATCCACATCGGGATAACGCAACCGTTCGTCTATCGCCATCCAGTCCTGCCACGAAATCAGACAGAGCATCGAAGGAGAATAAAGATGACGTGCCACTACTTCTTCGCACAACCACCCCGGTATGGAAGCAGGAGCCTCCCCGTCTTTTTGCAACACCTCGTTGAAATATTGTTGCGCGCGCACGGCATCCTCTTCCCACCACCCGCGAAGGGTGGGCATATCATGGGTAAATATGGTGGACACACTCCGGTAAGGATTTTCTTCCAGCCGTCCGAATTTCAGCCCGAACTTCTTGGGCATGGTTTGAATCTCAAGCGTCAGGATGCGCAGATCGTCCATGACCCAAGGGACGCATTCCGGCACCATGCCCAAATCTTCGGCACACACCAGCATTTGAGTCGCTTCCACCAAGACGGGCAGTTTACGCATGGCCTGCCCGTACCAGAACTCGTTGTGCCGATGGTAATAATAATCTTCGTATAAGGCATCGAAAGCCCGTTTCTCTTCCTCGCTCAATGTCTGGTACAGATAATCGCACCGGGCCGAAATACGCGGATGATATTTGTCCGGCTGTTTCGGGTCGGGAATGAAGAGCACATTACTGATAAGCGCATACAACCCCTCACGCAAAGCCGCATCCTCGGCCGAAGACTTCCCGGCAAAAGCCGCTTCCACCTTACGTTGCGTGTCATACTCGGGCTTCAACGCATACCAATCCATGCCCAAAGCATCCAGATAAACGGCCTTCACTTCCTCGGCACGTTCACCGAACAGTTTATCCAATACCCAATCACTGATATTGGGATGGGTAAAATAATTTTTCCGGAACCGAAGCCCATAGCCCTCAATCTCTTCCACACTCATCGGAAGCGAAGGGGAAAAATGTCCCAGCAGACCATGTACCGAGTCGGACGGAATCTCCCATATCCGGAAGAATCCCAGCACGTGGTCGATACGATAGGCATTGAAATACTCGGCCATCTTACGGAAACGACGCACCCACCAACTGCAACCGTCCTCGAGCATGACCTCCCAGTTATAAGTAGGAAAGCCCCAGTTCTGGCCGTTGACCGAAAAATCATCGGGCGGCGCACCGGCCTGGCCATCCAGATTAAAGTAGTACGGCTCCACCCAAGCCTCCACACTGTTGCGGCTGATGCCGATGGGGATGTCTCCCTTCAGAATGATTCCCTTCGCACGGGCATAATCGGAAACCGCCAACAACTGTTCATGCAAGCAGAACTGTACATAATAATAGTAAGAGACTTCCTCGTAGGCCGGAGCAGACGGACGGCAAAAAGCACGTATGTCTTCCGTCCTGTATTCCGCATACTCCGGCCATCCGTGGAAATCGGCCGTCCCGAAACGGTCGCGCAACACGCAAAACGCCGCATAGGGCACCAACCAATCTTCGTTCCGCTTGAAAAAAGCCGTAAAGCGTTCGGAGGACAGCATTTCTTTACCCTCACGACGGAACACGGCATGCAGATACTCTTGCTTCAAGGCACTTACCGCCTCGTAGTCCACTTGGAGCAAAGCATTCAAAGCCGCCCGCCGCTCTTCGTATTCCGCCATTTCCTTTTCGTCCGCAAGCTTCGGCAACTGGCGCAAATCGACATACTGGGGATGGAGCGCATAAATGGAAATACTATTATATGGATAAGAGTCCAGCCAATTCTTATGAATAGTCGTGTCGTACACGGGCAACAGTTGGATGACGCGCATCCGGGTAAGCACCGTCCAATCGACCATAGCTTTCAGGTCGCCGAAATCCCCCACCCCGCAACTGCCTTCGCTACGCAATGAAAAAACGGGTATGACCACACCGGCCGCTTTCCAACGGTTTCCCCGAATCCGTAACGGAGAATCCGAGATAACGACCACTTCGTCTTTTGCCACCCCGCTTATCGGCAGCACACGGTTTTCTCCGCCTTCCCACGCCACGAAATCGCCCGTCTTCGCATCAATGACGACATATTTATATTCCATGGGAAAAGTGACACCGGCCGCGCTCAAGGTCACACTCCACTCGTACAGCCCCGTCTCTTTCATGCGAAACGCAAAATTCGGATTCCATTCCCCCAACGCCGGTTGGTTACCAAGGAGAGCCAACGCCTGCCCTTCCTCAAGCTGAGGAGCACTCACCTTCAACATCAACGTACTGTTGAAATATGGCAGTCCTTCCGTCTCGGCCGTATGCGGACGGACACACTGCGTAAAAGCGGAAGTATAAAGATGAGACAAGAGGGGGACATCCTGCCAGGCGTCCCGGAACGAATAAGTTTTGGTGATGTCGGCCCTGAAACGGCGAGGTACGAAGTCCCATTCCGTCCGGAACTTACGGCCTTCCTTATATACACTATAATGATAATGAAAAGACCGGATGCGCCCGTCAGTAATGAGCACTTCTCCCGTCCATCGGTGGCCGTCACGGGTTTCCATCGGATAAGTCTGTGTCTGGGTACGTCCCTTTGCATCGACCAACGTCAGGTACACCCTGACATCTTCCCCCCAATGCGTCAGATATTCTATCGAGAAATGCAGTTTCATAAATTTGTGGGTTTGCTCTTTAAAAGTATTCGTACAAAGATAAGAGATGAAGAGCGGAGAACAAAATAAAAACCTCTCTTTTTTACGTCACGAATTAGTTATTTTACGCCAAAAGGCATCTGCTTTTTAGCTTTTTCCCAAATACATACAATGAACCGCACCACGAACCGTTAAATTTGCACATCACTTAAACATATTTTATTTTTATGAATCACAACCTATTGAAAAACCTATTTACCGCTCTTGCCTTGATGGCGGCCGCCAACCTGACGGCTGCGGATTGGGTTCGGAAAAAAGCTCCCATCATGAGCGAGTGGGGTGAAAAAATCAACCCCGACAAAGTATGGACCGAATATCCGCGTCCGCAAATGGAACGCAGCGAGTGGATGTCGCTCAACGGCCCTTGGGATTACTGTAAGAAGAAGTCGGTAGACCTTAGTTACAACCTATCGCCTACGGCGTTCAACCAAAAGATATTGGTGCCCTTTCCCATAGAGTCGACCCTGTCCGGCATTATGGATACGAATTTCGAAGAAAACACACAGTCTACTTTCGTATATCAACGCACGTTCAAACTTCCCAAAGCCTATAAAGGCCGGCACATCCTGCTCCATTTCGGGGCGGTGGACTGGAAATGTGCCGTGTACGTCAACGGACAAAAAGCCGGAAGCCACAGCGGCGGCAGCGACCCGTTCTCCATGGACATCACACCGCTGCTTCGCGACGGAGAGGAACAGGAAATACAAGTGACGGTCACAGACCCCACGAACCATGGCGGGCAACCGTTGGGCAAGCAAACCCTCAAACCGGGCGGATGCTTCTACACTCCGGTAACGGGAATCTGGCAAACCGTATGGATTGAACCGGTTGACGCCGCACACGTCAGCAGCTACAACGTGACGTCGGACATCGATGCAGGAACCGTTTCACTTACGGTCGAGTCCGCCAACACGTCCGCCACAGCCGATATCATCGTCAAAGACGGACGAAAAACGGTAGCCACACTCATCGGAGTCTCCGTCAACACGTCCCATACGCTCAGCATACCTGACGCCCGATTATGGTCGCCCGACTCCCCCCACCTTTATGACATGGATATCCGCCTGTATCATAACGGCACGCAAACCGACCGAGTGAAAGGATACTTCGGCATGCGTAAAATCAGCCGGGGTATGGTGGACGGTCATCCCTGCATGCTATTGAACAACAAACCGCTGTACCAATTCGGTGTGCTCGACCAAGGATGGTGGCCGGACGGCCTGCTCACTCCTCCTTCGGACGAAGGGATGCGCTACGACATAGAAGTCGTACAATCGTTGGGCATGAACATGATACGCAAACACATCAAGGTAGAACCCGCACGCTGGTACTATTACTGTGACAAGATGGGAATGCTCGTGTGGCAAGACATGCCGAGCAAGAGCTTCGACGAGAACGGCAGTATCGGTAGCCAGGAGTTTATCCGGCAGAACTTCTACGATGAGTGCACGCGCATCGTCAACACGTTGAAAAATCATCCTTGCATCGTCGTATGGGTAGCCTATAACGAAGGCTGGGGACAGTATGCTTCGGGCAACGACAGCCATACGCGCCGTGGCGTGGAGGCCATCCGCAAAGCCGACGACACACGCCTTATCAATGCGGCAAGCGGATGGGTGGACTTCGAGGCTGGCGACATCATCGACCAGCATAGTTATCCCGTGCCTTCGCTCCAAAGCAATCCGCTCAACGAACGGGTGGCCGTATGCGGGGAATACGGGGGCATCACCCTCAAAGTAGACGGGCATCTGTGGAAAGGCAACGACATGGAATACACTTCCGTACCGGACAGCAAGGCTTTGGCCAAAAGGTTCAATGCCTACACCGTCGCCTTGCAAGGATTGCAGGAACAAGGCATCTGGGCATCCGTATATACGCAGACGAGCGACGTGGAGCAAGAACTGAACGGACTGCTTACTTACGACCGCAAGGTGTTCAAGATAGCCCCGGAAGAACAGGCTTCCGTACGCGAAGAAATCCTGCGCACCATCCACAACCGCTCACGCCAAACTGTAGTGGTCGACGCTGCGGACACATCGTCCGACGAAGTGTGGAGTTATACCACCGTTACGCCATCCGGTGATTGGTATGCCCCGGCGTTCGACGACAGCCGGTGGGACAAAGGACAGGCCGGTTTCGGTGCCGGCGGTCCGCCCAACACTTTCGTACGGAGCGCGTGGAACACATCCGATATTTACATACGCCGCCACTTCTCCATCGGCAACCTTTCGCAGGCACAAATCAACGCCTTGCAACTCTGGCTCTACCAAGACGACGACTGCGAAGTCTACCTTAACGGTGTCAAAGCATACGAAGTCAAAGGATGGACCACGCGCTATGTGGCGCAACCCATCGCCCCGGAAGCGCTTGCCACGCTGAAACCGAACAGCGACAATGTCATGGCCATCCATGCCCACCAAGGCTACGGAGGCCAATATATCGACGCGGGCCTGCGCTACACAGAATATATCCCCGTAGAGGAATATTCCGTCGGCCCCATGCCCGGACGGCAAGCCATGCCGGAGGTCAAGGCCACAGACAGCGTGTACCTCATGTCTTATTTCAAAGCCAGCGCACAGCACTTGTTCTATGCCTACAGCCGTGACGGAAAGACATGGACCGACATCAACGGCAGCCGCCCCGTTTTCAATGCTTACGACGACGAAGTCTGGCTGCGCGACCCTTATTTGCACCGTGTCACGCACAATGGTAAAACCAAATTCCATCTCATACATACCTGGGGCTGGGACCATCCCGCCCTGTTCCACTGGGAGTCCGACGACCTCATTCATTGGACAGCCGCCAACGGCGGTACACGTACCGACGACGGGAAAATCATGCTGATGGACGGACACGACGGCGGCCCCGTATCGCCCAACGCCTGGGCACCGGAATTCACTTACGACGGACAGACCGGCACGTTCTATCTCTACTGGTCCTCCCGCATCGGCGACAGGCAGGTGCATCATTACTGTACCACGAAAGATTGGCTCACTTTCTCCACTCCGGCTGTTTACTTCGACCCGGGCTTCACAGCCATCGATATGACCATCCTGAAAGAAGGGGACACATACTATGCCTACTACAAGGACGAACGCAACGGAGAGAAGACCATCCGTTGCGCCACGTCGAAGAGCCTCGACCCGCGCGTGCAGCGCTTCGAAGGTTCCACTCCGCTACTGCCGTCGCGCTACATAGAAGTCGAAGGCCCGGAAGTCTTCCCGGCCATGGGCGGCAAGGGATGGTTCCTCTATTTCGACAAGTTCAATGGCGACCGGGGAGTAAGCTATACCGGCTGTACCGACCCGTCGCAACACAAATGGTATCCTATACCTGACGACGAAATCCGGAATCCTACGGAAGTGAAACACGGCAGTGTGGAAATCATTTCTACCGCCGAACTGGAGAAGCTTCTGGAACATTTCAAATAAGCCTGAGACACGAACAGCCCCGCCTCTTTTCCGACAAAGAAGCGGGGCATTTCATTTCCTATCTAAAAAAACACGCATTTTATTTGCTTTTTCGGGCACAATGACTTATCTTTGTCATACAGAAAAAGGAGCCGCATCGGTTAGATTGGGATACTCATCAATTTATTTCAGAAAACCGAGAATGCTTCGCTCACTAATGGCGGGCCACGCCTTCGGGTAGCTTAATTGCCGGTGGATTACAAAGGTGACGGGCGCTCAAATCTTGTTAGCTCGGAGTTTTCATCACATCATCGGTGCGGCTTTTACCATAAAGGGGATACTTTTTAGAAAGTGTCCCCTGTTTTTTACCCTTACCCGTATCCGGTATTGACACTTTGACAAAAAGACAAAGCCATGCCCTCCAGAATCGCATATTTGAATCCACAACCCTGCCTGAAGGAAAATACGCGATTCTCGCTATAGCATGTCCAAGACGATATGTCACCTACAGCACCTCATTCCCTTACGTTATGACAGGCGTTTTCCTTCCCTACTCCGCATGTTTTCCCGTTCGCGCAAGCCTAAGACGTTTCCTGATGTACATTTTGTTTTTTCATCTTTGCTTCCGCAAGGCCACCGTTTAGAGAAAAAACGGTAACCCAAGTCGTTTTTTTAACGTATTTCCGCAAAGATTTCCGGCCATTTGCAGACAGCTCCGCACCCACATGCGGAGAAACATATTGCATACGACTGCAAACGAAAAATCAATCTCAGCCGAACGATTTGAATATATGCAAAGGAAAACGCATAAACAAGGCGAAAAACGAATAATTATGCAAAAGAATCACGTGGAATACCCCTGTTTTCTTATTTTTCGTCAACTCTAAAACTTGAAAAATCTGTCTTTTTGAAAGGAAACAGAATACAAACAGAGACAATTTGACAGTAGCCTATCCACAAAAAAACGCCCGTCCGGAAGAAAAATCATGGCATCGGACGGGCGGTTGAAACTTCAATCATGCGGCTCCTGCATCCCCGCAGTCTGTTCTACGAAATAACGCGGCCGCCGCTTTACCTCTTTGTATATCTTGCCCACATACTCCCCGATGATGCCCAAGGCCATCAGGATCGTTCCTCCGATGAACCACACGGAAACCAGAAGGGAAGTCCATCCCGGAATGGTATTGCCTTCTACATACACCACGATGCCATAGGCTATCGCTACCAAAGAAATGAGGATGAACAACAGGCCGAGCATGGAAATATAACGCAACGGGCGGACGGAAAAAGACGTGATGCCGTCCAACGCAAAACTGAGCATCTTGCTGAAAGGATATTTCGACTCGCCGGCCATACGCTCCTTACGGTCGTAATACACCCGTGCCGAAGGATAGCCCAGAGCCGACACCATCCCGCGCAAAAACAAATTCCGTTCGGGATAAGCCATCAAAGCCTGCAACGTGCGGCGGCTCATCAGGCGGAAATCGGCATGATTGTAAACGATGTCTCCTCCAAGGGCATTCATCAGCTTATAGAAAGCCTGGGCCGTATTTTTCTTGAAAAAAGTATCCGTCGTACGCTCCCGGCGCACGCCGTACACGATGTCGGCCCCGCCGCGCCAGGCATCCACCATCCCGACGATGGAGCGCACGTCGTCCTGCAAGTCGGCATCGATGGACACGGCGGCATCCGCATGGGAAGCCGCCCACTCCAAACCGGCCCACAACGCCTGCTGATGACCGACATTGTGCGCCAGCTTCAGTCCGGTCACACTTGGATGTGTTTCGGAAAATCCCCGGATAAGTTCCCAAGTGCGGTCGCGCGAACCGTCGTCCACGTAGAGAATCTTCCCTTCGTCTATCTTCCCGTCCGAAAGCAATTCATCCACCACCGAAGAAAGCTGACGGGTCGTCTCGGCCAACACCTCTTCTTCATTATAACAAGGCACCACGATTACCAATTTCATTGTCTCACTCATTTTTAGATGTAAATACGAAACGTACCAATATGAAATTCACAGGAACGGTTATGGCGTAGACCGGAAGAGGAGCCCACACCTCATCTACCCCCGTCCAGAGAAAAAAGTTCAATAACCCGATTTGCAGCAGGTAGTTCACTGCGTGCGCCCCTCCCATGCCGAACAACTTGCGCCACGAAGGCGACGTGCCGAAGGTAAAATAAGACGTCAGGTAGAAGTTGGCCACGAAACCCAGCAGATAACCGACCGTAAAGGCCGCATTGGCCCCCATAATAAAATGCAGGAGGTAATAAAGGCCGTAGTGGAGCGCTGTGGCCAGCACCCCGACCATGCCGAAACGGACAAACGTGGCAAAGAGTTTCTTTCTCTGTATCATAAAGACATTTTAAGGTTCTGCCTGCTTCCGGCTGAAACGGTAAAGGACGTTATACCGCTTGTCGTCGCAACTACGGTGATTGGAGGCATACACTTCTTCCAACGAGAACTCCGCACCGTAACGTTCCAAAAACGGTGCCGCCATCTCGCCTCCCATAAACACGTATCCTTCCGCCTGGGGCGTGAAACAATCGAACGGCACCATCCGGTCACCCAAATAGAAGTTGACCGTGAACGGATGCATGCGGTTCCCCTCCACCACATCGGTACGGAAGGAATACAACCTGCCTTCGGGCACGATGCGGCGTACTTCCTCCGCCACGGCACGGTCTGACTTCACATTCAGAATGACGGGCTGGTACACCCCGTCGAGCGCAAAGAAGATGGAAAATATCACGGCAATAAAGGCGTAAATGATGCCGTTGTCGGCCGCATTACGCCGCTGGACACGGAAATACCAACAAGCCGCCGCCACGGGAACCAGTACACCGAGGACCGCGAATACCGTCAAGGGAAAGTCCTCCAATGCGTGCATGTAGGCTATGTTCTCCGCCGCATGCCGCCCGGCAAACAGGGAGTCGGGCACCCATCCCATACGGACCGCTCCGAAAACCAACAGCAACAACACGGCCAATGAGGCCATGATACTGCCGAAAACGCGTAAGGCATTCAAATGACGATGGCGCAGATAAATGATATATTCAGCCAGAAAATAAGCAATAAATGGGTATATCGGCAACAGGTAGACACTACGTTTGCTCTTCGGAATGCAGTAGAACGTGAAAATAATGACGATGCACAACAACGAATACAGACGGGCATCGTCCATATTACGGATATAGGCCACGAAGCGCGACCACCATGTACGTACCCGTCCCTGCGGTTTCCGGTACCTCAAAAAGAACAAGGAGACAAGCCCCAGTAAAGTGTAGGGCGCGTAACCGGCCACCACCGTCATCACATTGTACCAGGCCGGATTCTCATGCGAGGCATAGGTCATCTTTCCCAAAAAACGATAGACGTTCTCTTCCAACACAAGGTCAAGGAAATGGTCACCACCCTGCTGATAAGCCGCCCAATACCATACGGCCGGCAACACGCAGGCCAACACGGCCACCATCAGGAAAGAGAAAAATATCCGTAGGAACTTCCGTCCCCTGATCCACAGGAATACGGCAGGCACAAGGCAAGGCAGGACGATGCCTACCGGCCCTTTCGTCAGGGCCGCCGCACTCAAGCAGAGCACGGCCACCCAAGGCACGCCTTTCAGGTCTTTCTCTCCCCATTTATAAAGCTGGTACAACGCGATGACCATCATCGCCGTCAGCACCATGTCCACACGGCAGGCCACTCCGGCACGATGTACCTCGAAATTGGTCAATGTGAGCAAAGCGGCAATAAAGGCCACTTCGGCACCGCGCCTTTTGGCATAGAACACATACCCGACCAGCACCATGGCCGACAAGGCCAAAGCCGAAGGCATGCGGGAGGTGTATTCGTTCACCGCACCGGCCACCGTAGAAATCGCTGCGATGCACCAATGGAAAAAAGGAGGCTTGAATGCCAACTCGACCCCATTGTTCACCGGCAGCACCCAGTTTCCCTGCTGCAACATGGAAAGAGCCACCACAGCTTCACGCGGCTCTCCACGCGTATTGAAAAACGTTTGTCCCAAAAACAAAAAGAGGGATACGACACACAATGCTACCAACGGCCAAAAGTAACTTTTCTTATACATCTCCATCCAATCCGTTATGCCTTTTTGGCTGAAATCTTTTCCAATACATACACCAAAATAAAACCGATAAGCATCAGTACGACAGCCTCGGCCACCTCCGTATTCGGGGCGATATTATGCTCGATCATCACCTCATGACCGTCTGAAACTAATTTCTCTACTTCTTTCCAAGGCCACACTTTATTCAACGAACCCAGCATGAAACCGGAAAGGACAGACAAGGTAATATTACGGAAATTCTTCAAAGCGTATGACAAAACACGGGAAAAACTGGTGATCCCCAAGGCCGCACCGAAGGCAAAGACACCCAAAACGACCAGGTCTAACGTCTTCACCGCCTCCATGACATAAAAATATTTACCCAACAGTACCAATATAAAGCTGCCGGATATGCCGGGAAGTATCATCGCACAAATGGCAATGGCACCACAAAGGAAAATAAACATGAGATTAGTGGACGTTTCTGCCGGAGTGGCCACCGTGATGTAGTATGCTATCACAGCACCACCCACAAAACCGGCCACGGTTTTCCAGTTCCATCCCTTGATGTCTTTGGTGACGAACCACGTGGAAGCCAGCACCAAACCAAAAAAGAAAGACCACACCAATACCGGCTCGTTAAGTAACAAATAAGTAATCAGCTTGGCCAGAGAAAACACACTGATAGCGATGCCCAACAGCAAGGCAAACAGGAAATTTCCATTTACGGCCTTCCAGAAAGCCGCTATTTTTCCCGTAAATAACAGTTTCAGGGAGTGCATGTTAATACTTTTGATGGAATTGATAAGCTCATCATAAATACCGGCAATGAAAGCAATCGTCCCTCCGGAAACTCCGGGCACTACATCGGCCGCCCCCATAGCCATCCCTTTTAAGGTCAAAACAGCATAATCTTTAATTCTTCTTTCCATTGAAATCGCGATTTAATTCAACTGATGAATAAGTATAATATTTATTGATACAAAGTAAAACAAAAAAAGGTGTATTGACAAACAATACACCTTTTTATCTTGAAATCCGTTCAGATTTCCCTTCTTACTTTATTTTTGCTACCACAGCCTTGAATGCTTCAGGATGATTCATGGCCAGGTCGGCAAGCACCTTCCGGTTGATTTCGATGCCGGCCTTGTGCAAAGCTCCCATCAACTGAGAGTATGACATCCCCTCCAGACGTGCGGCTGCGTTGATACGCTGAATCCACAAAGCACGGAAGTTACGCTTCTTGTTCTTACGGTCACGATAAGCGTAAGTCAAACCCTTCTCCCAAGTGTTCTTAGCTACGGTCCATACGTTCTTACGCGCACCAAAGTAACCTTTGGTCAAACCTAAAATTTTCTTTCTTCTTGCTCTTGAAGCAACATGATTTACTGATCTTGGCATAATTTTTAATCTTTTTGAATGTTAGCGCCATCCCCCTCTTCTGTGAGTCTGTTTACGGATGAACTTCAGGCTAAAGCATTCGGTTAATAACTTTGTTAATACGACCTACACTTTTAATTAACGCAGACAGAGGAGGTCACGAACCTGCTTCATGTTCTCAGTTACTACGATATCATCGTGAACCAAGTTTCTTTTCTGCTTCTTAGTCTTCTTTGTCAAGATATGACTGTGGAAAGCGTGATGTCTCTTAACTTTACCTGTTCCGGTAAGACGAAATCTCTTTTTGGCACCGGAATTAGTCTTTACTTTTGGCATTTTGTTTAATATTTAAGTTATTATTCAATGTGTGGCAACGCATATACCAAGGCGTTACGCACTTACTCTTCCCTTTTAATCAATCTTCGCCTTCCACGCGCGGCCCCTTGTATTCTTTGGGAGCATTGGCTTTCGGCTGGCTCCGTTCCGCTTTCTGCACTGATACCTCAGCCACAGGCTCAGCCTGTTTCTTGGCTTGCGCCTGCTTTTTCGGAGCGATGAAGATTGTCATGCGCTTCCCTTCAAGCACCGGCATCTGTTCCACCTTGCCGTATTCCTCCAAATCGTTGGCGAAACGAAGCAACAAGACTTCACCTTGTTCCTTGAAAAGAATGCTGCGCCCCTTGAAAAACACGTATGCTTTCACCTTGTCTCCATCTGAAAGGAACCCTTGCGCATGCTTCAGTTTGAAGTTATAGTCATGATCGTCCGTCTGGGGACCGAAGCGGATTTCCTTTACGTCTACCTTCACCTGTTTGGCCTTCATTTCTTTCTGGCGCTTCTTTTGCTGGTAGAGGAACTTGCTGTAGTCTATCAAACGACAAACAGGAGGAACTGCATTCGGGGAGATTTCCACGAGGTCTACGCCTTGTGCTTCCGCCATTTGCAGTGCCTTAGCCGTCGGCATAACCGTAGATTCCACATCATCGCCCACTATCCGGACTTCACGCACACGTATCTGTTCGTTGATACGATATTGCTGTTTTAAATTGTCTTTCTTCATTCAAAAATGTTGTTCTCTTCTGTTTTTATTTTCCGATTACGACTATTAAGTTTTAAAAATCGGGTGCAAATTTAATATTTATTTGTCATATTACGAACCTCTTCGTTGATTTTCTTTGCAAAATCTTCGAATTTCATGCTTCCCTGGTCGCCTTCGCCCTGCTTACGTACAGAAACCGTACCGTCGGCTGCTTCTTTTTCTCCCACAATCAGCATGTAAGGTATGCGCTTCATTTCGTTGTCACGTATCTTACGTCCGATTTTCTCATTACGGTCGTCCACAATGGCACGCACGTCTTGTTCATCAAAATACGCGCAAAGTTTTTGAGCGTAATCGTTGAACTTCTCGGAAATCGGAAGGATAGCCACCTGGTCGGGTGTCAGCCACAAGGGGAAATGACCGGCCGTATGCTCGATAAGTACGGCACAGAAACGCTCCATGGAACCGAACGGTGCGCGATGTATCATCACCGGACGATGTTTCTGGTTGTCCTCGCCCGTGTATTCCAGTTTGAAACGTTCGGGCAAGTTGTAGTCCACCTGTATCGTACCCAACTGCCAACGGCGTCCGAGGGCATCTTTCACCATGAAGTCGAGCTTAGGACCGTAGAATGCAGCTTCGCCATATTCTACTTTGGCATTCAGGCCTTTCTCCTTGCAAGCTTCGATGATGGCATTTTCAGCTTCTTCCCAAACCTCGTCCGAACCGATATACTTCTCACGGTTGTTCGGGTCGCGCAAAGAAATCTGCGCCTCGAATGTATCGAAATTCAATGCACCGAAAATAATCTGGATAATCTCCATCACGCGGATGAACTCATCTTTCACCTGATCCGGACGACAGAAGATATGGGCATCGTCTTGCGTAAACGAACGTACACGTGTCAGTCCGTGCAACTCTCCGCTCTGTTCATAACGGTACACCGTTCCGAATTCGGCGATTCGCAAGGGCAGGTCTTTATATGAACGCGGCTTCCAGGCATAAATCTCACAATGATGCGGACAGTTCATCGGCTTCAACATATACTCCTCGTCGGCCTCCGGCGTATGAATCGGTTGGAAAGAATCTTTCCCGTAGTGAGCATAATGTCCGGATGTCACATAAAGGTTCTTACCGCCGATATGAGGCGTCATCACCTGCTGGTAACCGTAACGCTTTTGAATTTTTTTCAGGAAATCTTCCAGACGCAAGCGCAAAGCCGTACCTTTCGGCAACCACATCGGCAATCCTTTCCCGACACGTTCGGAGAACATGAAAAGTTCCATTTCCTTTCCTATCTTACGATGGTCGCGCTTCTTGGCTTCTTCCAACAACGTCAAATACTCGTCCAGCATCTTCTTTTTCGGGAAAGAAATGGCATATACGCGAGTCATCTGCGGACGCTTCTCGTCTCCGCGCCAATACGCTGACGATACAGCCGTCACTTTCACGGCTTTGATAACACCCGTATTCATCAAGTGCGGACCGCGGCACAAGTCTGTGAAAGCTCCTTGGGTGTAAGTAGAGATATGCCCGTCTTCCAAGTCTTCTATCAATTCGTTCTTGTACGTCTGACCGCGCTCACCGAAAAACTTCAAGGCGTCGGCTTTGGAGATTTCAGCCCGCACGACCGGTTCTTTACGCTGTGCCAACTCCAACATCTTCTTTTCAATACCGGCAAAGTCACTTTCACGGATAACCGTGCCCGCAGGAGGCATCACATCGTAATAAAAACCGTTTTCTATGGCCGGACCGATACCGAACTGCATACCCGGATAAAGTTCCTGCATAGCCTCAGCCATCAAGTGAGCGGAAGTATGCCAGAAAGCATGCTTTCCTTCCGCATCCTCCCACTTGTAAAGCACCACGGAAGCATCCTCGTTAATCGGACGATTCAGCTCGACAATCTCACCATTCACCCCGCAAGCCAGCACATCCTGTGCCAGTCTGGAAGAAATACTCTCAGCAATTTGTAAACCTGTCACACCGGCCTCGTATTCACGCACAGAGCCGTCAGGAAAAGTTATCTTTATCATAATTATACGTATTGTCCGTTTTCAAAGTTGCAAAAATAGTTATTTTTCATGAGACAGTGGCACAATCCATCAAAAAAAGTGGCTGTTTTTTAGCTTATTCCACCTCGGTAGCAGCCTTGTCCCTATACCTCTTAATCAAATTATAAGCCTTATATAAGCCCATCTCGCCTGCCCGACTTAAATCGGGAATACCGGAAGCGTAGTCGCCCGAAAGGATATAAGCCACCCCTCGGTTGTAGTAGGCTTCGGCATAATCCACATGAAGCTTAATGGCCTGTGTATAGGCCTTAATGGCTTCCGGCCATAACTTCAACTGCATGTATATATTACCTTTATTATAATAGCAACCGGCAAAATCAGGCTCCCGGGCCAATATCCGGTCGCAATCGTCTAATGCAGCCTGATATTCGGAACGGGAAGCGTCGAACGTCCATTTTACCTCTCCCGCAGAAGGAACCTCTGACTTTTCCGCCATCCGAACCTCCTGATTTTTCATTCTAATCTGTACCCTCATATAATAAGCCAACAAGTAAGAACTATCCAGTTCAATGGCACGGTCGGCATCGGCCAATGCTTTCTCGAAGTCTTGCACAAGATATTCATCTATGGAACGGGCCAAATATAATAATGTATTGTCCGGCTGCCGGGCAATCTTGTCGGAAAGGGCCTGAATGGAGGAAAAATGTTTTTGTATACGGGCTTCATCCAGTGACACTTCGTCGTGAGTCAATACCAGACGTGCCGGCAAGACCCCCAAACGATTCAGACGTTCGAGTTCCTTATTGTACATCTTGCGTTGAAAATCGCTCTGCCCCGTATAATAGGTCAGAACCAAAGCCGGTTCCGGAGTCAATTCCGTCCTGCGGTTCTGCACTTTGCCGCGATATTCACTTTCATACGTCGGCGATTCATCTTCCGAGGTATCAGCCTCCACCAGTTTGTTATAATCTTCCATCGTACGGTCGCTCACCTTTCGGGTCCGCTTCGTATTCTGCGGTTTCTTTCCGCCGTAACGTTGGTCCATCTGGGCTTTCAATACCTTGAATTCATCCAACTCGGCTCCTTTGGTATCGCCCATCTTCCGGCGCACCTCAGCCCGGAACTGATAACCGGTCCAGAAATTAGGAAACTCTTTGATGACGGCATTTATATCCCGGATAGCTCCCCGGTAATCTCCCGTATTGTTCAACATCAACGCACGGTTGAACAAGGCAATCATATTATCCGGTTCCAACTTCAACACGAAGTTGAAGTCCTCGATGGCACGGTTGTCGTCGCCCACCTGAGCCCGAAGCAGACCGCGGTTGAAATGACCGATATAATTGGCGGAGTCCATTTCCAGTGCCGTATCATAGTCCGTCATCGCCCCACGTAAATTACGCTGATGATAACGCGCCAATGCACGGTTGATATAATGTCCGGCCTCACGAGGCATCTGCTGTATGGTCTTATCCAAAGCCTCTTCGGCCAACTTATATTCCTCCCGCCCGGCATAGACCGCCGCACGCATGCTCCAAGCCTGTCCCTCGTATGGATTGATTTCCAATGCCCGGTCTATACTCGCCATGGCTGCGGCTGTATCTTTTTGGGCAAAATAAGCCTGTGCCTTTAAAGTATATAGGGGGGCCTTTTGCGGCCAGTAGCCCAACATGCGGTCTATACATTCCACCGCCTTGTCGTACTCCTTGAGTTGCAAATAACATAAGGTCATATTATGCCATCCGCTCTCGTCCTTGGGTTCGATTTCAAGCAACTTCACGTAATCCGAAACGGCTTCTTCATAACGTTTCAGATTGATACGGCACAACCCTCGCAAACGATAATTATCGGGCAAAAAAGGATTGCGGTCTATAGCAGCCCCGCAATCCTCCTCAGCCCCGGTATAATCCTCTAAATAAAATTTGGCCAATCCACGGTAAAAATACGGCTCTGACAAATAAGGCTTGGCCGAAATCACCATATTGAAGCGGCGTATGGAAAGTACATAATCCTCATAGTAGAGCGCATTACGCCCCATCAGCATCATCCGGTCGGTATTAATCTGTGCCATGGCCGACACGGAAAAAAGCCAAAAGAAAAGAAGATATACTTTCCGGCTCCCCTTCATTACTTTTTCGTCTTGACCTTATAAGCACAACGGAAATTTCCTTTCAGCAAATTTCCCAGTTTTCCTTTCACCATCTGTTTGCGCAGCATGGACAAATGGTCCACGAACATTTTCCCGTCAAGATGGTCGAACTCATGTTGCATGACACGGGCCAAATATCCTTCCACCCATTCGTCATGGGGTTGGAAATCCTCGTCCAAATAACTCACACGAATGCGTGTGGGACGACGCACAGGCTCGTGGATGCCCGGCAAACTCAAACACCCTTCTTCCATTGAATCCGTTTCCGTGTCATCGTACTCCAAAATATGAGGATTGATAAACGCATGTACAAATCCCTTATATTCGGGCAGGTCATCGGAAATCAAATCCAAATTAATCACCACCAGACGAATGGACAAGCCGATTTGGGGAGCTGCCAGCCCAATTCCCTCAGACCGCTCCAAAGTTTCGTACATATTGTCTATCAAAGTTTTCAACTCCGGATAGTCCGGTGTAATATCTTCGGCCACCTTTCTCAACACGGGCTGACCAAAAGTATAAATTGGTAATACCATATTATTTTATATATTATTTTTTTTCAGCATCATACGGGATTCCATCCAACCTTGCAGGATAATCGTCGCACTGATTTCATCCACCAAGGCTTTGTTTTGCCGGGCTTTCTTCCTTAAACCTCCCTGCAACATAGCCTGATGAGCCAACACGGAAGTATAACGTTCATCGAAAAATTCAACCGGAATCTCCGGCAGGTGTTCATGCAAACGTCGCACAAAAGAATTTATCCTGCCCATATTTTCAGAATCTTCCCCATTGGCTTGTTTCGGCTGTCCCACCACAATCCGCTCCACATGTTCCTGACGGACATAAGACACAATAAAATCCATGACAGACGACGTAGAAACCGTGGTCAACCCGTTTGCAATCAACTGCAACGGATCCGTCACTGCGACTCCCGTGCGTTTTTTCCCGTAATCAATAGCTAAAACCCTTCCCATATAGGTTGCAAAATTAATGAAAACAGACGAAACAAACGTCGGTATAAAAACAAATAATTCTTAATAATCAAAACAGACTTCTCTATACGACACACGGGAGCAAATGAAAATTCGCTCCCGTGTGTCGTATAAACTATATATTATTCTAAATCTATCATTTAGACAAAAGCAGCCATGCGTCGGGATAAGTGCCGCGCAACGTATTACGCGACTGCACGGCAGCAGCCTTGTCATCGTAAGTAGAAGCCACCACACGATACATGTTCTTTGCTTCGTTGTATGCAATCTGCGCATTATAACCCGCATTCGACAATGTCTTCTGCAACCCCTCGGCATTAGCTTTCAAACTGAAACTTCCGCAAACCACGCTATAAGCTTTCAAACCGCTTCCGGAAACCACTGTCACATTCTCACTCTGCACACGAACCGTATTCACGTCTGCGTTAGTGGCCGTGGAGGTTGTTGTCGAGGGAGTAACAGGCGTCACTTCCACCTGAGTGGTCGTCTGCGTCTGAGTCGGCTCCTGTTCCGTAGCCACAACCTGCTGCTGCTTTGCCTTTTCATACGCCTTTTTGTACGCGCTCTCGGAAGACTTACAAGAGGTCATTGCAAAAACCGCACTCAACCCAAGTCCCATCACAAAAAACTTTTTCATACTTCTTCTACTTATTTTTTTAATTAAATGATTCTCTTAAACCACACAGTAGATGTTACCGGTATTTTCATGGCAAATAACATCCACATCGAAAGACAAAGGTACACATTATTTATATATGGTAAAAGGCCCGGCACAAAAAAAAGGTTAAATCAACAATGCAAAAAAAATAATCAAAAAAAAGTGATAAATATGAGGATTATATCAAGAGAATTTATAACTTTGTAAATGTAATCAACTCAAATAAAATAGAAATAATATGAAAGCATTAAGTTTTTTAGCAGCATTCATTGGCGGCGCAGCCGTAGGTGCAGCAGTAGGAATTTTGTTTGCTCCGGAAAAAGGAACTGAAACTCGTGATAAAATAGCAGAAGCATTGCGTAAACGCGGCATCAAGCTCAATCGTAAAGAGATGGATTCTCTCGTAGACGAAATTGCAGATGAAATCAAATCCGCTGAAGAAGTGTAAATGACATTTTATGTTTTCTAATAGTAAAAACATAGAAAGTATAGGCAAACCCTTGCTGGAATTTAAGAAATATCTTGAGCTCCAGAAAGAGTTTGTCAAATTGGATGCCACAGAAAAAATGACGGTCATCCTTTCGGCCATTTTGATTGTAACCGTCTTGCTATTATTAGGTTCTATCGTTTTACTCTTCCTCACCTTCGCATTAGCCTATTATTTAGGAGATGTATTAGGAAGCCTTTCACTCGGATTCGGCCTCATTTCTGCTTTCATCCTGTTACTGACCGTCATATTCTATTTAAACCGAAACCGCATGGTCATTCAGCCCATGGCACGTTTCATGACCAAACTAATCCTTACCAAAGAAGATGGCAGCAAATAAGATTCCTTCTCATCAAACCGAAGATGTTTTACAAGAAATCCGTACTCGTAAGGCTGAAGTAAAAAGCCAGATAAAAGAAAGTGCGGACTTCATTAAAACAACTACCCATAAACTATTCACTCCTCCCCCACAAGCCACATCCAAATTAGGCTCATTCATGAATATGGTAGACCAAGGATTAGCCGTATATGATGGTGTGATGATGGGAATGAGAGTAGCACGTAACATACGCCGGATTTTTGGAAAACGGAGATAACCGTTTGCCCCAAAAGCCGTTTCATAAAATAGCCGGTAAAAAACACTGTTGCCCGTACAGGTATGACCCACCTCCTACACTGGGATTTTGTAAAAAGACCCTTCATCTTTCAGTTCGATCACTAAAGCATTCATTATGTTAAGATTACAGGCTGAAAGATACTTCAGCCATCTTTCAGCCATGCTTCATTTCAATCTGCTGAGAACGAAAAATCGTTCGACTGAGATTGAAAAATCGTTTGGCTGAGAACTTTTTATCGTTTTCCGCCATGAAAGGAAGCTGAAAGGTGACCTTACTGCCTTTCATTCCGTAGTACGTTATGTGACAACTACTTACCGTATCACCTGAAAGATGAAGGGCATTTTGCAAAACTCATTGGGGGAAGCATAAGAGGAATAAAATTTTTCCGGAAGGAACTGCATGGAATTAAGAATTATCGTGTAACTTTGCGTTGTTTTTAAACTCTACAAACAAAGATTACAATTATGATGAACGAATGGTTTGAATGCAAGGTAAGATACGAAAAAACATTAGAAAACGGCTTGGTCAAGAAAGTCACGGAGCCCTATCTGGTAGATGCCCTGAGCTTCACTGAAGCCGAAAGACGTTTTATAGAAGAAATAGAACCGTTCATGTCCGGCGAATTTCAAGTGACAGACATCAAACGGGGCAAATACGCCGAATTGTTCGAAACGGACGAAGATGCGGCCGACCGTTGGTTCAAAGCCAAAGTGGCTTTCATCACCCTTGATGAAAAAAGCGGAGCGGAAAAGAAAAGCAACCAAAACATGCTGATACAAGCTTCGGATCTGCGCGATGCCGTAAAACGCCTTGACAAAGGAATGGAAGGCACCATGGCCGACTACGAAATCGCCTCTATTGCAGAAACGCCTATTATGGACGTGTTCCATTACAAAGCCGAAGCGGACGAGAAACCGGAATTCCCCGAAGCATAATCCCGTTTCATTGAAACCATAACGCCATGTCACAGATTCAGGACGAAATAAAACGTATCACGGCCTCGCTTCCCTGCGGTGTCCGGTTGGTGGCCGTGTCCAAATACCATCCCGAAAGCCACATCGAGGAGGCATACGCTGCCGGACAACGCGTCTTCGGCGAAAGCCATGTACAAGAGCTTCGCCGTAAATACGATAACCTCCCCAAAGACATCGAGTGGCACTTTATCGGACACTTGCAAACCAATAAAGTGAAGTATATCGCTCCATACGTAGCCATGATACATGCAGTAGATTCCATGAAACTACTTCTTGAGATAGATAAACAAGGAGAAAAGTCCGGACGGGTGATACCCTGTCTGCTTCAACTTCACGTAGCCAAGGAAGAAACCAAATTCGGTTTCACACCGGACGAATGCTGCAAGTTAGTAGCGGATGGAGAATGGAAAAAGCTGGCACACGTCCGAATTTACGGCTTGATGTGCATGGCTTCCAATACGGACGATATGGCACAAGTGCGGTCTGAATTCCATCTGGCTTATGCACTGTTCAAGGAACTGAAAACCGGAACCTTTGCAAATGCTCCCTATTTCAAAGAATGTTCATGGGGCATGAGCCATGATTATCCTATTGCAATAGAGGAAGGTAGTACGCTTATCCGCGTGGGAAGTAAAATATTTGGTGAAAGAGTGTATTAAAAGCATATTATTCTTGCTTTAATCGTTTTTTCTCCTTAGTTTTGCACAAAATAAAAAGAATTGTGCAATGGAAAAACTTAGTTTTAACGAACAAATAGAACAAAGCATCAAGGACAACTGGGATCTTGATGCTTTGTCTGATTATAAAGGAGAAACCTTTCAATATAAAGATATAGCCCGAATCATAGAGAAACTTCACATTATCTTTGAATACAGCAACGTAAAACCGGGAGACAAGATAGCCCTTTGCGGACGGAACAGTGCCCATTGGGGAGCCGTATTTTTTGCGACGCTGACATACGGGGCTGTGGCCGTGCCTATCTTACACGAGTTCAAAGCCGATCAGGTTCATAACATTGTGAACCACAGTGAAGCCAAACTACTTTTCGTAGGTGATCAGGTCTGGAAGAATCTCGATGCCAATGAAATGCCTAATCTGGAAGGGATCATCAACATTGCAGATTATTCACTCCTTGTAGGTCGCACGCAGAAAGTCGCGTATGCACGAGAACATCTGAACCAGTTGTTCGGCGAACGTTACCCCATGAACTTCCGCAAACACCATATATCATATTATAAAGGAGCACCGGAAGAACTGGCTGTCATCAACTATACTTCAGGCACGACAAGCCGTTCGAAAGGCGTAATGATTCCCTATCGCGCCCTTTGGTCCAATCTGGAATTTGCCAAGGAAGTATTAAGTCCGCACATGAAAATCGGAGACAACGTGATTTCCATGTTGCCCATGGCTCACATGTACGGGATGGCTTTTGAATTTATCTTTGAGTTTTGCACGGGATGCCACATCTACTTCCTGACCAAGAACCCGTCCCCCAATGTTCTTTTTGCGGCATTTGCCGAGTTGAAGCCGCGCATCATCATCGCCGTCCCCTTAATCATAGAAAAGATTATCCGCAAGGCGGTTCTTCCTAAAATTCAGGGTACGACCGTAAAGATGCTATTGAAAGTCCCATTAGTCCGTCAAAAAATCAAAGACAAAATCTGCGAACAGCTCAAAACGGCGTTCGGAGGAAATTTCTATGAAATCATCATAGGCGGGGCAGCTTTCAATCATGAAATAGAAATGCTGCTTCACGACATCGGTTTCAATTACACTGTAGGTTACGGCACCACGGAGTGCGCCCCGATTATCTCATACGCAGACTGGAATATTTTCGCACCCGGTTCTTGCGGCAAGGCGGCTCCACGTATGGAAATCAAGATTGACAGCAATGACCCGCAACACACTGTAGGAGAAATCCTCACCCGAGGCGCCAATGTCATGTTGGGATACTATAAAAACGAAGAAGCAACCCAAGAAGCATTTCGAGACGGCTGGTATCGTACAGGCGACCTCGGTATCATGGACGAAAATGGCAACCTTTTCATCAAAGGCAGAAGCAAAAACATGCTTTTAGGTGCCAGCGGACAAAATATCTATCCGGAAGAAATTGAAGATTTGCTGAATAACCTGACTTTGGTCAACGAAAGCATCGTCATCCAAAAAGGAGAAAAACTTTACGGACTGGTGTACCCGGACTTTGAGGAAGCGCACAATCTGGGTTTACAAGACTCGGATTTGGCCAACGTCATGGAACAAAACCGGACTGAACTAAACAGTATGTTGCCCGGATATGCCCAGCTTTCCGGTATCAAAATCTTCCAAGAGGAATTCGAGAAAACCCCTAAGAAAAGCATCAAACGTTATTTGTACACGGATTGCCAGATATAGTCCCGGCATCCCCTATAAAGACGAAAATCACAAATCTACCCAAGAAAAAACATAAAAGCAAAGGACAATGAAAGATTTCAATTACTACGCCCCTACGCAGGTCGCTTTCGGAAGAAAAGCGGAACAGGCGACAGGCCGATTGGTAAAACAATACGGCGGAACAAAAGTATTGGTACATTACGGAGGCAAAAGCGCAGAACGTTCCGGACTGTTAGACGCAGTATGCCGTGCACTTGAAGCCGAACACCTCCCTTATGTGAAGTTGGGAGGAGTCGTGCCCAACCCACGTCTCTCTAAAGTACACGAGGGCATCGATTTATGCCGTGCCGAAGGTGTAGATTTCATCTTGGCTATCGGCGGCGGCAGCGTAATCGATTCCGCCAAAGCTATCTCCATGGGGGTAACCTACGAAGGAGACGTTTGGGATTTCTTCACCCATAAAGCCGAAGTGGACACTTGCCTCCCCTTGGGAGCCGTGCTCACCCTCCCGGCAGCAGGTAGCGAAATGAGCGATGCCACAGTCATTACCAACGAAGACGGCGACCTGAAAAAAGACTACGGCAGCGATAAGCTCCGCTGCAAGTTTGCCGTAATGAACCCGGAGCGCACCTTTACATTGCCTCCCTATCAAACGGCAGCCGGCGTAGTAGATATCATCATGCACACGTTGGAACGCTACTTCTCCCACGATGATGACATGACCGTAACCGACTCCATTGCCGAAAGCCTCATCCGCACCGTACAAGACAGCGCGTTCAAAGTACTGCAACAACCGGACAACTACCTGCATCGCGCCCAAATCATGTGGGCGAGCAGCCTTTCTCACAACGGTTTGACCGGTTGCGGTACCACTTCAGACTGGGCCACACACTTTCTGGAACACGAACTCAGCGGCATGTTCGACGTAACCCACGGTGCGGGCCTGGCCGCCGTATGGGGCAGTTGGGCACGTTACGTCTACCTTGAAAATCCCACCCGTTTCGCACAATTCGCCGTCAATGCCATGGGAGTACGAAACAACTTCAAGTCGGCAGAAGAAACAGCCTTGGCCGGTATCGAAGCATTGGAACGCTTCTTCCGGGCCATCGGCATGCCTACCAGCATACACGAACTCATCGGACGCGAAATCACAGACGAGGAAATTCGCGAAATGTCCCGTAAATGCAGTTATGACGGTACCCATTCTATCGGAGGCTTCAAAGTTTTGAACCGCGAGGACATGGAGCACATCTACCGTGCGGCACGTTAAACCTACGGGTATCCATACGGGGAACCCTCATGGAAACGAGACACAAAAAAAAGGGAAAGAGCGACACGCCTTTCCCTTTTTCTTAGGTTGCAGCCCCACTGCAAACCAGGACTTTCAGATTCCTGTACCGACTCTTCCAACCCTCATTTCTTCTTTCCTTTTAACGCAAACATTATGGGAGCAGTAACTTTCATAGATACCGGTTTGCCGTCCAACCGTGCAGGTTTCCACTTCGTCATGGCCATGATGACCCTCACGGCTTCCGCACTCAGGCGCACATCAGGACTTTTCACCACTTGCGGGCGCGTCACGTTCCCATCCTTATCCACCACGAAAGAAACCATCACCCTGCCTTCGACTTTCTCCTTGACACAGGCCTCAGGATAGTGGATATTAGACGACATATATTCCATCAGGGCGTTTATTCCTCCGGGATATTGCGGAGGAACATCAGCTTTCTCATACACCTTGTCGGCTGCATACATATCCGCCACAGACAAACCTTCCACACGCAGGAACATCGGCTTCATCACGCGAAGCACCTGCTGTTCCAAATCATCGTTTTCCACGCGCTTCCACACCTCGGTAGCCACACCCCGTCCGTTGAACCACGACATCTCAAACGTGTCGTCCGATAACCATTTCACCTTGTTGCGCCCACCGCGCTCCTTGATGATGCTGTCACCCTCCGACGTGAAAGTCCCGGCATGTCCCTTAAAATATACACGGTCTTCCCCGGTTCGATTCGGGGTAAAGCCCAAGAAATAACCGTCACCATACCATTTATAGCTCTTCAACTTGGGTGGTATCAGTTCACCCGTCAACGGTTGCCGCAAGCCTTGCACTTCCCACATGCCGGTGTAACGTCCGTCTGCCTCGTGGGCATCGCGCATCCCTTGGTGTATGGCGGCCAATCCCGAGGGCATGGGATACCGCTCCCACCCCTCTTCATAGTCCGTCTCCCCTACAAGGGAACGACCCGTCCATGAAAGTTCGAACATGTCTTCTGCCCGCGTCTTGATTTTCAATTTCCCGCCGCCTTCACGAATGGCTTTCTTCGACATATACTCAAACGTGGTGTATAACCCTTCGAAATCCACGTCCACATCGTTGGTGCCTACATACCGCACGGAAAGCGACACCATGTGGTCTTCTCCATAATACTTGTAATGCACGAACGGTTGGGAACCCTTATGGGAATCCCCTTTCTTCCGAATCCAAGTCTTTTTCCAAAATCCTTCCAAAGGATGTCCTGTTTCCGCCTCGTCAGCCGACATCGTTACTGCGGACACACTAAGCCCACTTTCAGCTCTCATGGTCGTAGTGACCAACAATCCGGCTACGCCGCACATACCGACCAAAACCAAGCGAACGCTTTTCTTTTTCATTAGGTTAACTCTACAATCCATAAATAAAAGATTTAATGTTTATAAAAACACCGAAAGTTAGCAAATATTATATTTACAAACAAGACTTACAGGCAAGAAATCATTATTATAATATATCAAGGTACACAAAAACGCCGGATATTCTCATCAAGAACATCCGGCGTTTCCATATATAAGGCCATCTCATTACCTTAACAAGTCCCTAAGACTCTGTGGACGGCTTTTCACTTCTCTCCTTTTTCGACTCTTCCAAATGAGCCGCACGCACGCGGCTTAATGTTTCAGGCGACATTTGCAAGTAAGAAGCCACATGGAGCATCGGCGCACGCAACAAAATCTCGGGTTTCGTATTCAAGAGACGAAGGTAACGTTCCGTAGCGTTCTCAAAGCGCTGGCTGTCAGCATAGACTTGGGAACTGATTAAGGCATGTTCCATAATCTTACGGAACAGCAGCTCAATCTCTTTATTCTCGTCTGCCAATTCCTGTAAGGCATCATACGGAATACCGTAAAGCCTGCTGTTTTCCAACGCCTCGACAATCAGCCGTGAAGGTTCCTGTTTCAAGAAACTTTCAATGCAAATCACGATTCGCCCTTCATAAGAAAAGTGTTCCGTTACATCACGCCCACCTTTATAATAATACTGTCTCACCATTCCGCGCTCTACGAAATACATGTGACGACACGTTTCTCCTTCAGGCAATACCACATCGCCTTTCGAATATTTGAAAGGTACGAGTATCTCAGACAATGCCTCGATGCCCGATGGAGACAAACGGCAATAAATACGGGCTATTTCACGGGCCACGTCGCGTCTTAAATCCATAGTCTATAAGGTTTTTATTAGGTTAATCCAACTTCAGCACAGCCAAGAAAGCTTTTTGCGGCACTTCCACATTACCAATCTGTTTCATCCGTTTCTTTCCTTTCTTCTGTTTCTCAAGCAATTTTCTTTTCCGGCTGATATCTCCTCCGTAACATTTCGCCGTCACGTCCTTACGTAACTGCTTCACCGTCTCGCGGGCGATGATCTTGGCACCGATGGCCGCCTGTATGGCAATATCGAACTGCTGGCGGGGCAACAACTCCTTCAGCTTCTCACACATCCGCCGCCCGAAGTCCACCGCATTGTCGATATGCGTCAAAGTAGATAACGCATCCACCGGTTCCCCGTTCAACAGGATGTCCAACTTCACCAGTTTAGACGGCCGGAAACCGTCCTGATGATAGTCGAAAGAGGCATACCCTTTTGATATGCTTTTGAGTTTATCATAAAAATCAATCACAATCTCACCCAAAGGCATGCTGTAATGGAGTTCCACACGGTTTCCGCTGATATACTCCTGTTTCAACAACTCCCCCCTTTTCCCCAGGCACAAGGTCATGATGGGACCGATGAAGTTGGTTGTCGTAATAATGGAAGCCTTGATGTACGGCTCCTCTATATGGTCGATCAGCGTCACTTCGGGCATACCGGCCGGGTTATGCACTTCTTTCACCCCGCCCTGCTTGTCATATACGAGATAAGACACGTTGGGTACGGTCGTAATCACATCCATATTGAACTCGCGATCCAAACGTTCCTGCACGATTTCCATGTGAAGCAAGCCGAGGAAACCGCAACGGAAACCGAAGCCCAACGCCACGGACGATTCCGGTTGGAAGGTCAACGACGCATCGTTCAACTGCAATTTTTCCAAAGAGGCCCGGAGATTTTCAAAATCCTCGGTCTCTATGGGATAAAGCCCGGCAAAAACCATAGGCTTGACTTCCTCGAAACCGGAAATGGCTTTATCGCACGGACGCTCCACGTGAGTAATCGTATCGCCGACTTTCACCTCCGTTGCCGTCTTAATACCGGAAACGATATACCCCACATCCCCGCAATGCAATTCCTTACGGGGGGACATTTCCATCTTCAGTACTCCAATCTCATCAGCCGTGTATTCCTTGCCCGTATTGATAAAAGCCACTTCGTCGCCCGACTTGATACTGCCGTTCACGATTTTGAAATAAGCGATAATCCCACGGAACGAGTTGAACACGGAATCGAATATCAATGCCTGCAAAGGAGCGTCCTCATCCCCTTCCGGATGGGGGATACGTTCCACCACAGCCTGTAATATTTCATCCACTCCCATTCCCGTACGTCCCGACGCACGGATAATCTCCTCACGTTTACATCCCAACAGGTCTATGATTTCATCCTCCACTTCTTCCGGCATGGCGTTCACCATGTCGCATTTGTTAATGACCGGGATGATTTCCAAGTCGTGCTCTATGGCCATATACAAATTGGAGATGGTCTGAGCCTGCACGCCTTGCGTGGCATCCACAATCAACAACGCCCCCTCGCAAGCCGCGATGGAACGCGAAACCTCGTATGAGAAATCCACATGTCCCGGCGTATCGATCAGATTCAACGCGTACTTCTCTCCTTTATGTATATATTCCATTTGGATGGCATGGCTTTTAATGGTAATGCCACGCTCCCGCTCCAGATCCATATCGTCGAGCATTTGCCCTTCGGTGACCTTTATCGTATTCGTATATTCAAGCAAACGGTCGGCCAAAGTAGACTTACCGTGATCTATATGTGCAATAATACAGAAATTCCTGATGTTCTTCATCTTCAATCAAAAAAATGCTATGCAAAGATAGTGCAAACCGGAAAAAATACAAAATCCAAAACCTTATTTTTATATAAAGCACTGCGAATCCGAAGAAATGTTTGTCTTTTGCTAAAAATGATAGCAAAAAGATTTTTTTTCTCGTTTTTATTGGCAGTTTGCTATTAAATGCTTAACTTTGGCAACTGAAAACCAAGAGAGAGATTTTTCTTATATATAATAAGGAGAAATAAGGTAGAAAAGATAAAGTTAACGAATAATATTAATTAAAAAAGGATTTATCACATGGATGCAAAAAAAGTTCTGGAAGACTTGAAACGTCGTTTCCCTAACGAACCTGAGTATCATCAGGCTGTAGAAGAAGTTCTCAGTACGATCGAAGAGGAGTACAACAAACACCCTGAGTTCGAAAAAGCCAATCTGATTGAACGTCTTTGTATTCCTGATCGCGTTTATCAATTCCGCGTCACTTGGATGGACGATAAAGGCCAGATTCAAACCAACATGGGTTACCGTGTACAGCATAACAACGTAATCGGTCCCTATAAAGGCGGTATCCGTTTCCACAGTTCCGTAAACCTCAGCATTTTGAAGTTCCTGGCTTTCGAGCAGACTTTCAAAAACTCTCTGACCACTCTTCCTATGGGCGGCGGCAAGGGCGGTTCCGATTTCTCTCCGCGCGGCAAGAGCAACGCCGAGGTGATGCGTTTCTGCCAAGCCTTCATGCTCGAACTCAATCGCCATATCGGTCCCGATACCGATGTGCCGGCCGGTGATATCGGCGTAGGCGGACGCGAAGTCGGTTACATGTTCGGCATGTATAAGAAACTGACCCATGAATTCAGCGGCGTATTCACCGGCAAGGGACTTGAGTTCGGCGGTTCGCTCATCCGTCCCGAAGCTACGGGGTACGGTAACGTGTACTTCCTCATGGAAATGCTGAAGACCAAAGGCACCGACCTTAAAGGCAAGACAGTCCTCATCTCCGGTTCCGGCAACGTGGCTCAGTACACGGCCGAAAAGGTACTTCAACTCGGCGGAAAGGTACTCACGATGTCCGACTCAGACGGTTACATCTACGATCCGGACGGAATCGACCGCGAAAAGCTCGACTACATCATGGAACTTAAGAACCTGTATCGCGGACGTATCCGTGAATATGCAGAGAAATACGGTTGCAAATACGTGGCAGGCGCACGGCCTTGGGGCGAAAAGGCAGACATCGCACTGCCGTCGGCCACTCAGAACGAAATCAACGGTGACCAGGCTCGCCAGTTGGTAGCCAACGGCGTAATGGCCGTGAGCGAAGGCGCCAACATGCCTTCTACTCCGGAAGCCATCCGCGTATTCCAGGAAGCCAAGATTCTGTACGCACCGGGCAAGGCAGCCAACGCTGGCGGCGTATCGGTTTCAGGTCTCGAAATGAGCCAGAACTCAGAACGTCTGTCTTGGACATCGGAAGAGGTAGATGCCCGTCTGCACGCCATCATGGAGAACATTCATCAGAATTGCGTGAAGTACGGAACGGAAGCCGACGGTTACGTCAACTACGTGAAGGGTGCCAACATCGCCGGTTTCATGAAGGTAGCCAAGGCTATGATGGCTCAAGGTATCGTATAAGATTTAATCATAGAATCCATAAAGGGACGGAGGAATGTCTGCATTCTCTCCGTCTTTTTTCTTTGCCCGTTTTCTTACCGGCCGATGCCCCGAAACCGGACGATTACCCATTCGGATGTCACAGTGCCGTTCCTCGTCCGGGCACAAAGAAGCCCGTCATGTCTGCCCCCTCCAGATTCAGAAGCCGGACTTTACGCTCAAGCCCTCCGGCATACCCTGTCAAACTTCCGTGACTGCCCACTACGCGATGGCAAGGTATAATGACAGACACCGGATTATGCGCCACGGCTCCTCCTACAGCCTGCGCCGACATGCTCCGTATTCCACGCTTCCGGGCTATTTCCAAAGCCAAGTCGCGATAAGTGACCGTTTCTCCGTAAGGAATCTTTTGCAACATCTCCCACACAGCCAACCGGAACGGCGAGCCTTGCAAATGTATCAGAGGCATGAAACCCGGCTTCCGACCGTTGAAATAACCGTCAAGCCACGTCCGGGTTTCTTCAAACACCGGCAATGATTTCTCCTCATGGGCAACCGCCAAAGCGGCAGCATAGTATTTCTGTCCCTCGAACCAGGCACCCGTCAATGCCTCCCCGTCGGAAGCCAACAGCATTTCCCCTAAAGGCGACAAGTATTTACATGTGTATTGCATCGTCATGATTAACTTATAAAATTCGTTTTTTCTCTTTCATATCAGGCAGAAAACCCGCGATGATGCCCAGCAAAGGCAACCAAGCACTCACCCGGAAAATGAAATCTATACTGGTCCTATCGGCCAACCAACCGAAAAAGGCCGAACCGATTCCGCCCAACCCGAACATCAAGCCAAAGAAAATGCCCGAAATCATCCCCACTTTCCCCGGCATCAAATCCGTGGCATAAACCAGAATGGCCGAGAAAGCCGAAGCGATGACCAACCCGGTTATCACCGCTACCGTAATGGTCCAGAACAAACCGACGTAAGGCAAAACGAGCGCAAAGGGAGCCGCACCGAGAATGGAGCCCCATATCACATACTTACGCCCGAAACGGTCGCCCAACACTCCACCGAACAAAGTCCCGACAGCCAATGCCGCCAGAAAGGCGAACAAACAGACTTGGGAATGCTGTACGGACATACCGAACTTGTCCATCAAGAAGAACGTGAAATAGCTCGTCATGCAAGAGATATAAAAGTATTTCGAGAATATCAGCACGACAAGAATCAAAAGCGACGTCCGGACCCGGCTTTTCGACAGCCTGCCTGCCGCCACAGAAACAGCATGACGCTGCCTTGTGACGGTGGCCAGCTTCATGCCATACCATCGCCCCACCCTTGCCAATATCAAAGAAGCCAGCACTGCCGCCATGGCAAAACAACTGATAGCAGGCTGTCCGAAAGGTATGATAATCAAGGCTGCCAACAAAGGTCCGATAGCACTGCCGCCATTTCCTCCCACTTGGAAAATAGACTGTGCCAGACTCTTTTTACCACCCGAAGCCAACTGCGCCACACGCGACGCCTCCGGATGAAAAACGGACGAGCCCCATCCGATGATACTCACGGCCAGAAGTATCAACATAAAATTATAAGCAAAAGAAAGCAACAACAATCCGGCCAACGTGAAACACATGCCCAACGAGAGCGCATAAGGACGGGGATGACGGTCGGCATAACGCCCCACAAAAGGTTGCAGGATGGAGGAAGTCAACTGGAACACCAGCGTAATGACACCAATCTGCGCAAAGGAAAACCCGAACTTATCCTTTATCATCGGATAAATGGCCGGAATGACCGACTGTATCATGTCGTTCAACAAATGGGCAAAACTGATGGTGAACAAAATGGCATAAGCCGTGCCCTCCGTCACGTCGGGCTGCCCTTTGATACGGGCGCATAAGGTTCTTATCGTCATATCGTACTTTTTCATATATACAGACAATCCGAACAAGCAAAATCGTTCGCCTGAGAAATGAAAATCAATCTCAGGCAAACGATTTCTCATTCTCCTGCAAACGATTTTTCATTCTGCGGAGAAAAACAAGAGGCTCTCAGCATTGTCTCAAACATCTATCAACCAATCATTTACAAAATTCGTCTTCTTATTCTACCAATAAGCCATAAATCCTTACTATTCCACTCCGGGAAGCATGACCACTCCTTCTTTTTTCATCCCGTCCACCTTGATGACCACGGGAGAGGAAAAGCGCACGTGACGCACGTGGGCCGTTTCTTCCACGGCCGGTTGGCTGTTCAGGAAAACCTGGTTGTATACCCCGTCGCCCAAAAAGTCATTCACCGTAAAATATCCCACGCCGAAACTGGTCAGGTTTTGGAAGAAGTGTGTGCCTTGGCTGGGGTCTACACGGTAATTCGTCAACCCGGACTCCACAATGACACGGGCGGCTGAAATGTTGGGCCATTTCACCGGAACGCCTAACCAAGGGTCGCTACTGCCCCACCGTCCCGGGCCGACCAATACATAGTTGCGCCCCTCCTCCAGGAAGCGGCGGTTGATACGATCTATCTCGTCGGCTATGGCCGGATTGTTGTAGGCGGAATAATCGTCGGTCTTCACATAGACCACATCGTACACTTCATTGCTCACCCCTTGGCCGATGGCGTTATGCGAACGTATCAGCGTCTTCTCATCGGGAATCTCCGTCAAGTCTTCGTCGAGCATCATCTTATTGTCCACCATCGGACGTATCTGCAACAAATAGAACACCCCAGTACGGTCGGGATTCAGTTTCACGGCAAATTCTATCTCCACCTCGCGACGCATGCTCTCACGCCCAAGTTTCAGAATCAGCCGCAAAAGCTCCGGAAGGGGAAACACCCCCTGTTGCAACACGCCGCAGAAGGTGACGAGTTTACGTCCTCCGTCGTAAATACCGTCGCGAATCACCATGTCATAGGGGTCGTACGTGGAAGCAATGAATTGCAGCGAACCGTCCTGTTCGGCTTCCTTGACCGGAAGCTTCAACAGGTTGAAACCGTCGTCCACCCTGAAATCCTCCTCCACGGCTTTCATTTCGAGGGCATAAAACCGCGTCTGCGTCTCGCGCAAGGCTATTTCCATCTCGCTCGTCTGCAGCACCTTGTCGGGATGAGCCGGACAAACCCGCAGGTTCATACCGCCATCCACGATGTACTTCCCGAGCCCGAGCGCCAGATTTACCGTGCCGTCTTCGGCTTGCTCGTCCCCTATGGGGTAGTAGTTCACCGAGCGGGCCACACCGGAGATGTTCGGATAAAAACGGTCGCCGTAACGGTTTCCGGCCACCTCCTGAAGAATCACCGCCATTTTTTCCTGGTCGATGACGTTGCTCGTAGCCGTCATATACGCCTTGCTATCGCGGTAGAACACCGAAGCATATACCCCCTTGATGGCATCGCGCAACATCTTCAGCCGCACGTCGCGACTCTCCACGTAAGGTATCATATAGGTGGAGTATATCCCGGCAAAAGGCTGGTAATGTGCATCTTCGAGCAAGGAAGAGGAGCGGATGGCAATGGGCTGGCGCACGACATCAAGATAGGCCTCCAAGTCGCCGATCAGGCGTTCGGGCAGCCGGGCTTGCAAGAATGCACGGAGAATCTCTTCGTCGGGAATGTCCGAAAGCGCAATCTGGTAAAGTTCGTTCGTATCCATGAACTCGTCGAAGATGTCCGTACAGAGCACCACCGTTTTGGGTATCATGACATCTGCATTGTCGAACGCGTTCAATTCGGGATGCTGCTTGATGATATGATCCAGGAAGGCCAGGCCACGCCCTTTTCCGCCCAACGAGCCTTCACCGATACGTGCGAAATTGCTGAAACGGTCGAAACGGTCGCGGTGGAACACGGCCACTACGCCTTGGTTCTTCATCCGGCGGTAGCTCACAATCGCGTCGTATATGATTTGACGGTGGGCATCCACGTCTTGCAGCGAATCCCACGTGATGTGCTTCAGGAACTCGGATATGGGGAACAATGCCCGCGAGCATAACCAACGCGACACGTTATTGCGCGTAATATGGTAAAGGAGCGATTCCTTGGGCAAGGTGAAAATGTTGTTCTGAAGGTCTTTCAGGTTTTTGATGCGCGCTACTTCTTCCATTGTGTTCGGGTCGAGAAAGACGAAATCACCGAACCCGAAATGACGGCGTACCAAACGACGGAGGTCCACCCCTATCTTCTTGGAATTCTTGTCGATGAAATGCGCCCCGCATTTCTCGGCCCAGCCGCTTTTGTCGGCCTCCGTAGACTCCATAATCAGCGGCACGAACTCGTCTTCGGCACGGATGGCCGACAATAGCTTGTACCCGGCCATCTCGTCCGTCTTCCCGTCACGGGGAAAACGGCAGTCGCTGATGACCCCCAGCGTGTTCTCCTTATGACGGGTGTACAAGTCCCAGGCCTCTTCATACGTACGGGCCAGCACGATTTTCGGCCGCCCCCTCATCCGCAAGGTCTCGAGCTGGGCGTTCAATGCCTCGGTGGAGAACTCCAGACTTTGCTGGAGTACGAACCGATAGAGGTTGGGCAGGATGGAGGAATAGAAACGGATGGAGTCTTCTACCAGCAGTATCATCTGCACCCCGGCTGCCACGTCGTTCTCCAGGTTCATTTTGTCTTCTATCAGTTTGATGATAGAGAGTAACAAGTCTGTATTGCCCAACCAGCAAAACACATAATCGAAGATGGAAAAATCCATGTTCTGCATGCTTTTCCTTATACCGTGACTGAACGGAGTCAGCACGACGATAGGTACCGTGGGATTGTCCGTCTTGATGCCCCGCGCGATGTCGAACACGTCGTTATTGTCCGTACCGGGCATACAGATAATCAAATCAAAACTGGTCTTTCCCAGCTCTTCTTCCGCTTCCTCCTGCGAAGCGACTTGAAAAAAACGGGGCGGATAACGCAAACCCAATTTCACGTATTCATCGAAAATCTTTTCCTCCACCCGTCCGTCATCCTCCAACATGAAAGCGTCATACGGGTTGGCAATGAGTAGCACATTGAAAATGCGCCGCTTCATCAGGTCCACAAAAGCGGTATCCCGCAAGAGCGGGCATTCTTTATTTTTATCGTCTGTCATAATAGCTTGGTCTAATCTCTGATTGCGAAAACAAATAAACACAAAAATCCGCAGGCATGCAAAAAATGCGGCACAAAAAAGCGGTACCGGAAATGATTCTTTCCGGCACCGCTCCCCTTTCTACCTCATGACAAAACTACCTATACCACTCCTTGAGCCATCATGGCCTTGGCCACTTTCATGAATCCGGCCACATTGGCTCCTTTCACATAATTGACATAACCGTCCGGCTCAGTACCGTATTTCACACACTGCTCATGAATACCGTGCATAATAGCATGAAGCTTACGGTCCACCTCTTCTGCCGACCAACTGAGGTGCATGGCATTCTGGCTCATCTCCAATCCGGACGTGGCTACACCGCCGGCGTTGACAGCCTTGCCCGGAGCGTAGAGCATCTTATGGGCAATAAACGCGTCGATAGCCTCGGGCGTACATCCCATATTGGAGATTTCACCCACGCATATCACTCCGTTTTCGATAAGATGCCGGGCATCTTCTCCGTTCAGCTCGTTTTGCGTAGCGCACGGCAAAGCGATATCGCACTTCACTTCCCACGGACGGCGGCCTGCCACGAACTTAGCCCCCACGAAGCGTTCCGCATACGGGCTGCAAATATCGTTCCCGCTCGCGCGAAGTTCCAACATGTAAGCAATCTTTTCTTCATCGAGCCCGTCTTCGTCATAAATGTATCCGTCGGGACCGGAAATAGTCACCACCTTGGCGCCCATCTGTGTGGCCTTTTGGGCAGCGCCCCAGGCTACATTGCCGAATCCGCTGATGGCCACGCGCTTGCCCCGGATGTCGATACCTTTGTCGGCCAACATTTCACGCACAAAATAGAGCCCGCCATAGCCGGTGGCCTCGGGGCGCACCAACGAACCGCCGAATTCAAGCCCTTTTCCGGTGAGCACACCGCTCCAATCCCGCGTAAGTTTCTTATACTGCCCGAAAAGGTAGCCCACTTCTCTCGCCCCCACACCGATATCACCGGCCGGAATGTCGATTTCCGGACCGATATAGCGATAAAGCTCGTTCATGAAAGCCTGACAGAAACGCATGATTTCGGCATCGCTCTTGCCTCGTGGCGAAAAATCGGAACCTCCCTTACCTCCTCCCATGGGCAGTGTGGTCAACGCATTTTTGAACGTCTGCTCAAAACCGAGGAACTTCAATATGGAAAGATTTACGGAAGCATGGAAACGCAATCCGCCCTTATACGGGCCGATGGCACTGTTGAACTGTACCCGGTAACCCAAGTTGACCTGAACCTCTCCCTTGTCGTCCACCCAAGGAACTCTGAACACAATGATGCGTTCCGGCTCCACCAGTCGCTCGATTAATTTGGCACGTTCAAATTCAGGATGGCGATTATACACGTCTTCTATGGAGATAAGCACTTCATGAACTGCTTGCAAATACTCCTTTTCACCAGGATGCTTGGCCTCAAGCTGAGCCATTATTTTCTGAATATCCATAGCCTACAATTTTAAGGACATCTAACATTATGTTGACTAACACTGGGGCAAATCTACAAAAACGAGTCAACAAAAGCAAGAAATAAAGGATTAAATATCCTATACAGATACCAAAATGTCAAAAACAGAAGTACCACAAAAAAAAGAAACATGTCTTAAGCGTTCTTTCCTTAGCCTATGACGAAGGATTCTGCGCTTACGACATGCTTTCTTGTCAGTCGATTAAAGTCCCCTTTATTACTTCAAAGAGAATACGGGTTCTTTTTCCGTGCCTGCAACAACCAATTTATCTTCACGAAGCAACCAGCCCAGTGCAAGATACAATTCTTTGTCTGTTTTCACTTTTGCTGCTTTCTTCAGATCTTTTGCACTCAACGGTGCACTCTCATTCAAGGCATTCCATACGAGGCCTGCCACTTCACCAGCATTTTCAAACATAATACTCAAATACTTTTAGTTAATAATCTCATCCTCTCAAAGGATATTCTTTCATAAATACATACAAAGGTAATATTTTATTTGTATGCTATATAAAAAAACTTAAAATAGTTGCAGGTTTATACACTATTTTAACGTAAAAAAGGTTTTTTAGGTGTACTATGTGGCAAAACATTGACATCAACGACCGATAGAGTCCAAATAATCAGCAAAAATGCGGGCTGCCGACTCTACCATCTTCGGACAAGGACGCTTGGCATAATAAGCCGCCGTACGGGCTTCTGCCTGGTTGCTGACCGGTGCATCCCGTTTCAACCCCAACAATTCCCCGCAGGTTATAGAACCGTTTTCGGCTTTGAACCTGGCGGCAAGCTCTTGCACAATGGCATAATTCCGCGATTTCGTCTCACGGTCTTTGCCTTCCATGGCTGCCACTTCCAATCCCGCCAACTGGAACATGCCGCAGGCCGCTCCGCAGGTGAGCCGCATACGGCCTATCCCTCCACCGAACGAAGCGGATATATGCAAAGCCTGTTCGTGCGTAAAGCCGTACAAATCTGCAAAAGCCGCCACAACGGACTGCGAACAATTATAACCTTCTTTGAAATATGCCACTGCACGGGCAATCCTTTCCTCTTTGTCTTTCATATCATTTCAATGGATTGATTTGCAAAATTACAAAGAATAAATTAATTTCGCGCGTAAAACTATCAGATATGAAAAAGATTAATACCACACTTTTATTGGGTGCGCTGTTGGGGTTCTGTGCCTGCCATTTTGAGAGTTTCGACGAACGTTGTGCCCGCGAAGCACGGGAATACACGGAAAAGCAATGCCCCCGGAGAATGGACCAGTACACCCTTATGGACAGCCTCACGTATGATGACCATTCGCGTACACTCAATTATTATTATACTTTGGAAGGAGTTTTGGACAACAACACGGTGATGAACGCTCAAGCCTGCGAATCCCTCAAGGATCTCTTGCGCAAAAACGTAGTCAACTCCGTGGATTTGAAGTCCTACAAAGAAAAAGGTATCAGCTTTTCCTATTACTATTATTCCAAGGCATCGGGAAAAGTGCGCTTTCAGGTACGGTTCACCCCGGAAGATTATGACAGCAACTATAGCCCGAACCGCTAACCTTTAAAAACAATGGGAGTCAGGCTAAACACCCGACTTACGCCACGACACGAATCCTCCCCGTCCCTACCTTATATTATATAGAGGTAAGGACGAGGAGGATTCTTTTATCATCTTGCCATCAAGACCGGGAAACAGCCTGCCGCAGAGCCAAAGATAATTGGTCCGGGCACGAAGTTGGCTTCATGCCGCAACGGATGCCGCTCAAACGGCTTACCACATCTGCCACATTCATCCCTTCGACCAACCGGGCAATGCCCTGAAGATTTCCGTGGCAACCGCCCAAAAAGCGCACGGACTTCACCACGTCACCGTCGACCTCCAGTTCTATCTGCCTGCAACAGGTACCCTCCGTCTGATAAACCGTTTTCATTTTATTCTCCTTCAGGCTTCATATTCGTGTAAACCGTCTGCACGTCGTCGAACTCTTCCAGTTTCTCTACCATCTTGTTCAACGTTTCACGCTCTTCGGCCGACACGTCCTTCAAATCGTTCGGGATATAAGTGAATTCACCGCCGACATCCTCGAAGCCCTGCTCTTCCAGATGCTTCTGGATGGCACCGTAGCTCTTCGGATCGCCGTAAATCGTAATCGTGCCTTCCTCTTCGTCCATGTCGTAATCCTCTTCCACCCCGAAATCTATCAGGTCGAGGATCAACTCATCCATGTCCACCGTAGCCGGCTTCTTGAAGGTGAATACACACTTATGGTCGAACAAGTAGGCCAAAGAACCCATCGTACCCAACGTCCCGGAGAACTTGTTGAACACCGAACGGACATCTGCCACCGTACGTGTCGGATTATCGGTCAAAGTATCCACGAATACGGCGATACCGTGGGGGCCGTATCCTTCGTAAGTCATGTTCTTATATTCGCTCTGATCCTTGCCCATCGCATTTTTGATGGCACGCTCGATGTTATCCTTCGGCATGTTCTCACGCTTGCAAGTCGCAATAATCGAACGCAACGTAGGATTGTTTTCGGGTTCCGGTCCGCCGGCCTTTACGGCTATGGCGATTTGTTTACCCAATTTTGTAAATGTCTTGGCCATGTGGCCCCATCTTTTCAGCTTTGCAGCCTTTCTATATTCAAACGCTCTTCCCATTGGAATTAAATTTTAAATATGATGATTTCTATCTATTTCTTTCTCATTTTATAGTTGAGCACCAAACCATATACGATAAGCACCACCGTAGGGACAATCAACGCACGCGTGTACCCCTGAAGGGTGATCTGCAACAACCAGCAAAACACCAGCACATAATATACGACCTTGGCTACGACTAATCCTTTCATATCGCGGGTTATCTCAGTTTCGCCCCCAACTTAGCCTGCAAGTTCGCAATCAGCTTATTCATAATCGCGTCTATTTGCTTGTCGTTCAAGGTCTTCGTTTCATCTTGCAGCACGAAGTTCACGGCGTAACTCTTCTTCCCGGCTTCCAGATTCTTCCCTTCGTAGACATCGAAGAGCGTCACTTCCTTCAGCAACTTCTTCTCTGTGGAATAAGCCACCTTTTCTATTTCGGCAAATTCCACGCCCTTATCCAACAAGAGAGCCAAATCGCGGCTTACGGCAGGGAACTTGCCGATCTCGGTATAACTGATCTTGTTGTTGCGGATGGCCTTCATCAGAAGTTTCCAGTTCAGGTCGGCATAATACACTTCGTGGTCCACGTCCATCATCTTCTGGATTTTCCGGCTCACGATACCCAACATGGCCAAGACCTTACCGCCACGGTTTTGAATCTCGATACCTTTTGAATAGATATCGTTACGGCTCGGCGCAAAAACCAATGCACCGAAATTCATACCCAGACGGGTCAGGATATTCAGCACGTAAGCTTTCAGTTCATAGAAAGAACTGTCTTCGTCGGGATGCGCCCACGAACCGCTCACCCGCTTGCCCGTCACCCACAGCCCGAGGTGATAGTCTTCCGAATAAGCGTCCAAAACGTGTTGGATGACCTCCGGGTCACGACTGCTGCTCACGCCGGGAACGATATCGGGACATTTATTCTCTTCGCGGAAATAGTAGCAATTTCCGAACTCGAAGAACTTCAAATCCGCGTTCTTGCGGTTGGCGTTGTGCGCAATACATTCCAATCCCCCGAACAGCAACGTCTGGCGCATCGCGTTCAGGTCGGAACTCAACGGATTCATCAGTTTCACCAAATGCGAGGCCGGATAGCTCTCCATCCCGTCATAATAGGCCGCACGCTGCAACGAATTGTTCAGGATTTCATTAAAACCGCATCCCACCAACTGTTCCGCCACCAGATTCTGCAACTTGTGGCTTTTGTCTTCATCGCCTTTGACATTCAGCGTAGAGCGCACCGCCGAAGGTATTTCCACATTATTATACCCGTACACGCGCAAGATGTCTTCCACCACATCGCACGGACGCTGCACGTCCACACGGTAGGCCGGCACCTGAAGTTTCAGCCCTTCGGCCGTTTCCTCCAAAATCTTCATCTCCAGACTCGTCACGATGCTTTTCACCGTATCCACCCCGATGTTTTTCCCCATCAGACCGTAAGCGTATTCATAATTCAAGTCCACCACGAAATCGGGCAACGGATTGGGATATACATCCTTAATCTCCATGGCTATTTCCCCGCCTGCCAGTTCCTTACACAACATGGCAGCCTGTTTCAAGGCGTAAATCACACCGTTCGGGTCGATACCCCGCTCGAAACGGAAAGAAGCATCGGTGCTCAAACCATGACGGCGTGCGCTCTTGCGAATCCACGTCGGATTGAAATAAGCACTTTCCAACAATACGTTACGGGTCGTTTCATACGTTCCGCTCCCTTTTCCGCCGAACACACCGGCGATACACATCGGCTCTTCCACGTTGCAGATAGCCAAATCGCGGTCGCTCAACTTATGTTCCTCGCCGTCGAGCGTCACGAAAGGCGTACCTTCCGGCATGGTCTTCACCACCACTTTGCCCCCTTTGATCATATCGGCATCGAAACAGTGCAAAGGCTGTCCGTAGGCGAACATGATGTAATTCGTCACATCCACGATATTGTTGATGGGGCGCAGACCGATCGTGCGCAATTTGTCTTGCAACCATTCCGGACTTTCCTTGACCTCGCAATTCCGGAGCGTCACGGCGGCATAACGGGGGCATGCCTCCGCGTTCTGCACTTCGATGTCTATGTCCAGCTCGTGGCTGTCCACCTTGAAACCGTCGCACGACGGACGGTGCAAAGCCGTCTTGTGGCCGTTCTGCACCAACCAGGCATACAGGTCGCGGGCCACACCGTAATGCGAACAGGCATCCGCACGGTTGGGCGTAATGTCCACTTCGATAAGATAGTCGCTCTTCAGGTTATAGTATTCCGCTGCCGGGGTTCCGGGTACAGCCGTCTCGGGCAACACGATGATGCCGTTGTGATCCGTACCAATACCGATTTCATCTTCGGCACAAATCATTCCGTGGCTTTCCACCCCGCGCAACTTGGATTTCTTGATGGTAAAACATTCGTCGCCGTCATACAATTTGCAACCCAGTGTGGCCACCACCACTTTCTGTCCGGCTGCCACGTTCGGCGCACCGCATACAATCTGTACCGGTTCTCCCTCGCCGAGGTTCACCGTACATACGTGCATGTGGTCTGAATTGGGATGGGGCATGCAAGTCAGCACCTCACCGATGACCAATCCCTGCAAACCGCCCTTCACCGGCTGCACTTCCTCCACGCAACCCACTTCCAGGCCTTCCGACGTCAACGCATCGGCCACTTCCTGAGCCGTCAATTCAAAATCGACATACTCTTTCAGCCAATTATAAGAGATATTCATATCTTAAGATTTTAATTTATTTCGAAATAACGCGCAAAATTACACTTTTTCAGGCAATCCACCAAAGGGAATGCAGACAAAGCCTCAAGCAACCAGTGAGTTTCGTCCACACCCCGTTCCCACGTTGTCAAAATGGAAGAGGACCTTCGGGCAGAGGCGCACCGAAAGGAGACGCCGCATCCGACGGAGGCACCATGTCGGCCGCAGGCAAAGGAACATCCTCTCCCCGTCCGGCACCGAAAGCCACGGCCTCGCCCGGCATGGGCACATAGGCGTCTTCTTCCGGATCCTGGAAACGGGCGTATTCCCCACGGAACTTCAGCAACACGTCGCCCACGGCACCGTTACGGTGCTTGGCGATGATGATTTCCGCCATACCGTGCAGGTCGTGCCCCTTTTCGTCCTGGTAAATCTTGTAATATTCGGGGCGATGGATAAAACAAACCATATCGGCATCCTGCTCGATGGCTCCGGATTCACGCAAGTCGCTCAACTGCGGACGCTTGCCGTCGATACCCTCACGGTTCTCCACCCCACGGTTCAACTGGCTCAGCGCAATAATCGGTATGTTCAATTCCTTGGCCAGCCCCTTGAGCGAACGCGAAATGGTGCTGACCTCCTCCTGACGGCTGCCGAACGACATTCCACTGGCATTCATCAACTGGAGATAGTCTATCAGGATAATCTTGACCCCATGCTCGCGCACCAAACGCCGGGCTTTCGTACGCAACTCGAAAACGGACAGCGACGGCGTATCGTCCACATAAAACGGGGCATCATACAGTTGGGTGATTTTATTATCCAACTGCGACCATTCGTAAGGCGCCAACTGTCCGCTTTTCAATTTCTCGCCCGGAATCTCGCACACGTTGACAATCATACGGTTGACCAACTGCACGTTGCTCATTTCCAACGAGAACATGGCTACCGGAATCTTCATGTCCACCGCCATCTTCTTGGCCATGGAGAGCACGAAAGCCGTCTTTCCCATGGCCGGACGGGCTGCAATGATGACCAAATCGGAGTTTTGCCAACCGGAAGTCATCTTGTCCAACTTTTCGAAGCCGCTGCTCAACCCGCTCAATCCGTCGCTGCGCGCCGCCGCCTTCTGCAACATGTCGTAAGCCTCGCGAATCACGGGATTGATTTGCGTATAGTCTTTCTTCATGTTCTGTTGCGAAATCTCGAAGAGCTTTCCCTCGGCCTCCTGCATCAGGTCGTCCACATCCACCGTCGCGTCGAAAGCTTTCGTCTGCACCAGACTGGTGAAAGTAATCAGCTCACGTGCCAGGAATTTCTGCGCGATGATACGGGCATGGTATTCGATATGGGCGGAAGAAGCCACTTTGCCGCTCAGTTGCGTGATATAGAACGGGCCGCCCACTTCCTCCAGTTTGCCCATGGTATTCAGGTGTTCCGTCACCGTCAGGATATCCACCGGCTTCTGCTGGAGGTTCAGCGTACGGATGGCCTCATAGATAAGCTGGTGGCGATGATCGTAAAAACTCTCGGGACGCAATATCTCGCTCACCTGCGAATAGGCATCCTGCTCTATCATCAATGCGCCCAACACAGCCTCTTCAAATTCAAGAGCCTGCGGCTGTACATGTCCGTAGGCATCCTCCTCCGGCACGTTCACTTTAGCGCGCGCGGAAGTGCGCCGCCCTGTCTTTCTCGGTTCTGCCATATCAAGTCTGATTTTACGTGCAAAGATAATCCTTTCCCTCCTAAAAAAGCCTCCGGACCACATTCTTTTATGAACATTTTATCTACCGTTGCCAAACATTGCTTACCTTTGCATACATAAAACATCATATTATGATTTGCCATCCCAACGCTAAAATCAATTTAGGACTGAACGTCACGGAACGCCGTCCCGACGGTTACCATAATCTGGAAACCGTGTTCTACCCCATCCCGCTGTGCGACACGTTGCAATTCAGTACGGATGCCGGAACGGACAGCCACCGCCCGGAGGGTATTTTCCCCAATGGCATCCCCGTGCAAGAACACTCCACGGAAGATTATACATTCCGGTCGGGCGGCATCGACATCGACTGCCCGCCGGAACAGAACCTGCTCATCAAGGGCCTGCGCCTGATACGGGAACATTATGCACTCCCCCACCTTTATATATCGTTGCATAAGCAAATCCCGTCGGGCGCAGGCTTAGGGGGCGGTTCGTCGGACGCGGCCCATACGATGAAAAGCCTCAACCAAATGTTTAACCTCGGCCTGTCCGACAACGAACTTGAAGAACGCGTGACCGGTTTGGGAGCCGACTGTCCTTTCTTCGTGCGCAACCGTCCGGTATTTGCCACAGGCATCGGCAATATCTTCACTCCTATCGGCCTTTCACTCTCCGACTGGCATCTCGTTTTAGTGAAGCCCGACATCTTCGTGTCCACGAAAGAAGCCTACGCCCGAATCAGTCCCCGAAGACCCGAAACGCCTATCACAGACATCATCCGCCGCCCCGTAGAGGAATGGAAAGACCTCCTGACGAACGATTTTGAAGAAGGAGTCTTTGCCCTCCATCCCGAAATCGCAGACATCAAGGCACGGCTGTACGACCAGGGAGCGGCATACGCTTCCATGAGCGGTTCAGGTTCGAGCGTTTTCGGCCTTTTCCGGACGGTACCGGAAGAAACAGATATGCGCAGGCTTTTCCCGGAAAGCTTTTATTTTCAGGCCTTGCTTTAGGTGAATGCCCCTTTCTCACCACATCCTTCACCATAAGCCGTTGAATGACAGTATCAAAGCAAAAAGGGTGAAGGATGTTTTCACACCGCGAAAACGCATCCGCGTGAAGGCACGGTGAAGGCCAAGAGCACAGAGCCTTCACCATAAGTCGCTGTCATTGAGGAAGTATGAAGGATGCGAACCCTTTTTTGTATTCTCGTATAGAAAGGGGTGGAAGACGGAAAAACCTTCAATACATGCCTCAAACGATACCAGCCGATTCAAGAATCGCTTGGCTGAGATTGAAAAATCATTCGGCTGAGAACGGAAAATCATTTGGCGGTCATTTTTTCGGCCGTTTTACGTCCCTTGGGGCATATCTCCTGCTCCCCAATCCACGATACTCAAATCCTTCACCGGATGATAGAATGTATCGGGCATCCGTTCGTTCATATACTTGCTTTCGTAAAGTTCCGCTGCTCCCCAGGAAACTTGGAAACTGTAGCCGAAATTTTCAAACTGCCGAACCAGATAATTGCCGTTATACGCCATAGTGGGCAGCAGGAATTCATAATGGATGGAATCATTACGTGCCATGAACTCTGCCACGTCCGTTAAGAAACCATGACTGAGATACAAGATGTGACACCAAGAGAAATAAAGATGTTTAAAAGGACAGTCCTGTATATACCGGACAGGCCAATGTTTTTGCGGACCGCCCTCCACATCGGTGGCAATATGGATATAATCCACCGCGTCCTCGACATTGACCCGTTGGACGAAACGGCGAAAATCCCCATGTAGCACAATATCATTTTCCATCAGCAGGTAATGGTCGTAACGATATTGTTCCGCACATTCCGCCAAAGCTACAAAAGTGTTGGGTAGCAACCTCTCATTCTGATGGAAAAAACCTTTCAATCCGACAGACTCAAAAAAACAGAAGCGAAATCCGGGGTAATCATCTTCTTTTATCGGATGGGCAGATTGGTCGTATAAAACCAAAAGGTCCATCACCCCTTCCACTTCCTTTTTGAGGTAAGCCAAGTAATCCAATATGCCTTCGTCCAATTTATGTGTGGCAAAGACCAAACAATTATGATTGTAATTTTCCATTATCTTCTATCTTACTTGTTTTAGTTTATTACTTCACCGGATGATAAATCATACCAGACAATGCCATTTCACCCTCCGTATGAGCAGGACGGAAACGATGGGTACATTTGTCCCCGCAAACATCATTCGGGTCATCCGTATAAAACAATCCCGAACAACCGGTGTATATAAATCTGCCATTCCCCCCGAAATCGGACATTTTCAAATTGAAGCATTTGAACAATGTAGGCATCAACACCTCATTGTGTCCCCTGTCGCCCAATAGGCATCGCTCGTTCAGTAAAGAAAGCGCCCTGTCAGAGAAACGGCATATCGGATTGAAAGAACGTAACAACATCTTATGATTCAGTTTGATATTGACCAATTCTATCTCTTTCCATCTTGTCCATCGGGTATTCCCGGAAAAGTCTCCAATATGGGCAGAAATAAAATCGTCATCCTTATCCGCAAAGAACTCGAAATAGTTTTTCCAATCCCCATTAAAACGGACATCGTATTCTATAAGCCAATAAAAGTCATAACCGGTATGTTTGAGATAAAAGTCCAACATCACGAAGTGGAAATTCCCGTCCATCAAAGTACATCCCCACGAACGATATCCCAACCTATTGAGTTCCTTGACGGTGAAGGGGAAAGAACGGATGCCATCCGGCAGCGTGATGCGCACCTTGTCTGCCTGAAAGCCGACATACAATGTGGCAAAGTCCTTGGTCTCTTCATGTAACTTGATGATTTGCCGTTCTATATCCTCATTATAAATATGCGTCACAAACAATATTGCCGTCTTCATAGCCTTCTCCTTATTTTACAGTGTGATACATGATTTCAACTAACATTACCGCATCTTCCAATGTCATCAACTGCGGCCGAAGGTTTTTCATCCCCTCTTGCACCCTTGCTAAAAAATAACCATCGTGCGTCAACAGATAAAGACGGAACAGCATATATACACGCTCCACTTGAGTACACTCCATACGTTCTATTTTGCGTTCCAATACTCGAAGTTGTTCCCTCGTTTCCATTCCGCAAGCCTGCATCAACGTGAGGGCATCTACCGTAACCGAAGGAGCCTCCTCACCCATTCGGCCTTGCAACAAAACGGCAATCCTCTCGCAGTCATCACGATGTTCCTTCGTAGGACGGTTCTGCATCTTGGCCAAGTAATAACGCCCTATTCCGGCTAAATCCTCCACCGACATCGTTTCCCCGATATTTTGCCTGATATACGCATCCACCGTTTCAAGCAAATCTTCGGGATTCTCCTCTATAAGCCCTTCTTTTGACAGATATTCTATCAGCCAACAACATCCGCTTATGCCGCTCCGGAAAGTCATATCGTGCATCACCGTCCCCAAACTGTCTTGCGCCTTGCACAACAAATCATAACCCGCGTCCGCATAGTTCTGCATCTGTGTAATATGGGCTAACAGGAACAGGAAATGCACATATCCGAAATACCCGTCCTCACCTGCCGAGAAAGCCGATATACGTTCTTCCCCTATCCAATGCCCCAACGTCTTACAAAGTTCTCTGAAAGTATTCCTGTCACAGCAATACACACTTTCAGAAGGCAGGCAATCATAGTGAAGCACCTTGGTAGACAGGTTATATTTTCGTAAGTAAGCAGCCAGTTCCCTATTATGGATGGCCTGTCCCGATTGGATGGGACGCGTATGCACCACGCTTACTTCGTCAATGACGGCCATATCCCTTTGCGAAGCATTAATCAACTCCGCCCAATGGGTTTCCGTTCCCCATCCCGTCTCGTTCTCATTAAAAGTGAACAACACTTTGTTTAATGCCTCACGTGAGAAACACGGCACCATCATTTCCACGAAATTGATATACCGCAACTTGCAATACCTGTCTTGCAACGTATGGCTCCACGTGTAATAAGACATACGCAATGCCGGCTGTGCAATCTGCAAGCGGTAACGCCGCATGGCCTCGAACAGGGTATTGATGACCGCGGCATCCATTTGGATGTCATCATCCGGAAAGAAGAAATAATTATACCGTTCTTTCAACTCCGGATACATTTCAAGATACCGGTAGACGACTCTCAACTTATATCCTTTGATGTGGCAAATATACTCCGTGTCTCCACGAAACTCTTCCATGGAATCATCGTAGACCACCAAGTGCAAGTCGAAATTGCACTCCCCCTTCAGCCACATACGGTGCAGGCTGCTCCGCCCTACTGCCGAAATCACACAATTGGAATGGTTCATTATATTTTGTTTTTAATTTGTTGGACTGTATGTTTCATAATATCCCTCATCAGTTGCTGCGAAGGCCCTCCCGACCACAGCAATCCGGCACACACCAATGCCATTACAATGACCACGATGGTTATGCCGTAGCGCGTAACAAACGGCAAGCGTCCCCCCATGAGCCGCTCTACTTCCGGACAATGTTGTTTCTGCTGTTTCATGCCATGACACTCATTTGATTTTTCACTAATTCATAATACCTGCCCCGTTTTTCCAACAAGCTTTGATGGTTGCCGCGCTCCACAATCTTTCCCTTGTCCATCACGATGATTTGGTCGGCATCCTTTACGGTACTCAGGCGATGCGCACTGACCACCACCGTACGTCCTTTGTAGAAACAATGCAGATTGTCCATGATGTGGGCTTCATTGGTGGCATCGAGCGAATTGGTCGCCTCGTCGAGGAAAATATACTCCGGATTCTTGTAGATGGCACGGGCTATCAAGATGCGTTGCCGCTGTCCTTGGCTCACCCCCTTGCCCTCCATGCCGATGACGGTGTCATAGCCCAAAGGAAGAGACTCCACAAAATCATCAATCCGCGCCATGCGAGCAGCACTTTTCATACGTTCTTTATCCGCCTCGTCTGTATTGAAAGCAATATTCCCCTCTATGGTATCGGAAAAGATAAAACTGTCCTGCATCACCGAACCTGTAGCCGCACGCCAAGTATGAGGGTTGATGTCCGAGAGATTGACTCCTCCTACCTTGATACTGCCACGGGTCGGTTCATAAAATCCCTGAAGCAGTTTGATCAGTGTGGTTTTTCCGCATCCGCTTTCGCCCACAATGGCCGTCACCTGACGCTCCGGAATATGGAGCGAAACGTCCTTCAATGCCCAATCCCGCTCCGAACCGGTGTAACTGAACGAAAGGCGCTCAATGCAAATGTCCCTTTTTTGAGGAAGCGTGGCCAGTTTTTTATCAATATCCGTCTCTTCGTCATCCTGCGAATGTATCTCATTCAAACGTTCCAAACTGATTTTCGCATCTTGGAACGACTGTGCAAAACCGATGAACTCCCCAATCGGAGCCGACACCTGCCCGATAATGTAGGTCAGGGACATCATCATACCCAAGGTCATCGAACCGTCCACCACGGCTTTCGCTGCGATATAATAAATAAGTATATGCGTGGTTTGCGTGAAAAACACCGAACCGGACTGCTGCACCTGCCCGATGCGAAGCCCTTTCAGGCCAATCTGAAAGAGCTTGACCTGTATCCGCTCCCACTCCCAACGCTTCTGGCGTTCGCTATTATTGAGCTTGATGTCCTGCATGCCCTGTACCAACTGTATCATCTTGCTCTGTTCCAAAGCAGACTGGTTGAACCGCTTGATATCAAGTTCCCTCCGATAGCGCATAAAGAACGAAATCCATGCCACATACAAAGTATTGCCCACGAGAAATATGACCAACACCACCGTGTTGTAATAAGCCAATATGCCCAAATATACAATGAAATTCACTATCGAAAACACGATACGCATGCTGTTGCCCAATAGGAAGCCTTTTATCCGTCCATGGTCTCCAATACGTTGCAAGATGTCGCCCGTCATGCGCGAATCGAAAAACTGCAAGGGCATAGCCGTAAGTTTGATCAAGAAATCGGAAATCAACGCAATATCGATGCGCGAATTCATGTGCAGCATAATCCACGAACGGATGTAGTCGATGCTCAGCGTGGCCACAAAGAAACCCAACTGTGCCAAAAGTATCAGGGTGATGATATCCAAATTTCGCCCGTTGATACCCTGGTCTACCATCGCTTGCGAAAGGAAAGGCAACACCATCTGTATCAAACTCCCGACAAGCATGGCCAACAGCAACTGGCCTATCATGCAGCGGTAAGGCACGAAATAACGGGTAAACGAAAGAATGCTCCGACTGTTTTTCCGGTATTCATCTTCCACTTTCCCCCAATTATCCCCCGGTTCCAACATCAAAACCACACCGCACCCTTTATCTTCGGCACGTCTTCCAATCCAACATCGCTCAAATTCTTCTTGGGTATAGGTAAGGCGTTGCGAGGCAGGGTCTGAAATATGGATTTTATAACTTCCCGCCTTATCTCTTTCTATACCGTAACAAACCACGAAATGACTCTGGTTCCAATACAGGATACAGGGAAATACACCCTCCTCCGCTAATTGGCTAAATGTCATTTTCATCCCCACCGTATCCAAACCGATATGTTCCGCTCCTTCGCTTATGCCCAACATATTGACTCCACGACGTGAAACATGGCAATGACGACGCAACATCTCCGCTGTATAGTCTACACCGTAGTACCGCGCAATCATACGCAAACAAGTCGGCCCGCAATCCGACACATTATTCTGTCTGAAGTGTGGAAAACGTTTCAACCTATTCATATTTTTTCAGAGTTTCCAATTTACTGTTCCCGTTTTTGATGCACTTTTAAACGACACTAAAATATCCACTAAAAAATGGGACATGAACCTGAACACCCTCCTTTTTTAGGATTCTTGTTCCAGTGAAACACCAAATGCAACATCACGTAATGGGGCAGAGAACGAAACCATGTTTCGGTACGCCCTTGCGCATTGACACTATATTGTGTGGAAGAAACCTGATGCAACAGGTCGAACGCTTCAATCCTTGCAATGAGCTTGCCTTTCCAGAACGGTTGGCTGAGCGAGGCATTCAGCACAAAGTCATCCGTGTTCAGTTCCGAACTGCCATACCCCCGGCGGCTGTACATTGTGGCATCGGCCGACAAGGTGGTCTTGATACGCGGTAGGGTATAACGGGCAGAAAGTCCGTAGTTGAAATCCAAGGCATCGAGTGTCTCGAAATCGTGCATCCGTCCCTCTGAATGCCGCCAACGGATGTCACCGGAAGCCCGGATGTTGAATGCGTCCTTATTATATTGGATATAAGTACCATCGTGCAGGACAGTGGTGTTCACCGCATTCACGTGGCTTTCCGTCTCCCCCGCCAACATGGCGTGGTCTACGGAATGGTCATAATTCGCATCTGCATTCATCTGCCATGTCCAATAACGCTTCTCGCCGATGTTGGCCGAAATGTCGAACCGTGCCGTAGCGGAATAAGCTCCGCTCACATTCATCGGCTTGTAAGTGTACACGCCCGTCACCGGATTGTAACTCGCTGACTGCGCCACGTCACGGTGGCGGTAGTTGAACGACGCGCCCGCATGCCATAGGCTGACGTGCGTCCCGTATTTCCGGGTATAATCGACATTGGCACTTGTCGTGGCCGTCCCCTTCAAGTCAGGATTTCCCTCCTTAATCACAAGCGGTTGGCTGTCGTCACGGTAACCTATTTGGTTCAGTATATCCACCGGAGCACATTGGTAACCGGCACTGAGACGAAAATCGTGCTTTCCGTCTTCCGACATGTGCCGAAAAGATGCATCGGGTCTAAAATACACCCACGTGCCATGCATCAAAGTGTCGATACCTCCTCGCCTGTAATCAAGCGACTGATGAAAAACCGGCACATTGAGAGCCACACGCCAACGGTCGTATTGAATATCATAAAGCCCTAATTTATAAGTTCCATTTTGAGAAAAGATAATGCTGGCTGTATTACACCAATTACGATGATGGCTATCATAGGAATTGGAAGGGTCGGTAATAGCTGACAACATATCGAGCTGCGAAGCCAGTAAGAGCGTATCGGGGTGATAAAGGTAATCATGAATACGGCTATCGGAATAATTCCAATCGTCCCCAATAATAAGATCCACTTTACCAAACAAATCGGTAATAGTCCAATAGGTATTAAACATCATGTTCGTCAATTTATGGGACACATCACTGGCATTATGGCGGATATCATCGGCTTGTGTGGTGGCCTGCCACGTATCGTAACGGTTGGAAAGCCACGACTGATCATCGCTGTGCCTGAAAAAAAGGTAATAATTGCCATACCAACGTTTTTCCTTATTCACATTGAAAGATCCTCCCGTTTCCTGACAAAAAGCCCATGACCGCCCTTCACTTAATGCATCAGTACGCATAGAAGCTGTCAACCGGTCATCCCATTGGTTAAAGTGCGATCCACCTGAAGCATTCCTTTTCTCATAATCAAAATGGGACGTGAAATCAAAGTAAGCCGGCTTTTTGAAATTCAAACGGTTGACCAATTTCAAGTGCCAGTTGTCAGATTCATTACGGTTCTCCGTAAGCGACATGGGTTTGCTACCTTCAAGGAATTGCTCATAGCGTTGGTGCATCTCCAATTCGGTATTGGACGATGTGAAACCGGCATTGAAATTGTTCGTCACATTCTTATCTTTCGATTGGTAATCCAAATCGGTCGCTACGCTGCGCGTGGTGAGAAGCGACTGGGGCATGGTGGCCGGAGACCAATGGCCATGCTCTCCGATGTGGCGGCTTTCATTCACGTTGTTCACATTGCCCAACAACGCATACCGCCAGCGATCGGTAAACCCCAAAAGGAAGCCGCGCCCCAACCACCGGTCTTCCGTTCCGCCCGCAGCCTCCACATTGGCAATATATCCTTGGTTGTATTCGTTTTTCAAATTTACGTCCATCACATATTTGCGCGGTTCCACATCGTATCCCAACGCCTCACTCTTGTCCGTCTGTTTTTCATATACTTTTAGGTTTTTCACCGTATAATAAGGTAGGTTTTCCATCAACACTTTCTTGTTTCCACGGAAGAAAGTCCGCGAACCGAGCAACAATTCATCCACCCGTCGCCCGTTCACGAATATCTCGCCGCCGTCATTCATCGTCACGCCCGGCAACTGGCGTATCAAGGCATCGAGCATCGAACCATCGGGCAATTTAAAAGCGTCGGCATCATATACCAACGTATCTCCTTTATAATACATCTTGACCTTCGTAGCTTTTACAACGACCTCGTTCAAGGCCATATTACGCTCCTTGCGCATCTTAATAGTAGGGATTTTAACCGAACTTATTTGTGATGACGGCACGGAAACAGATTGCCAGACATCACCATACCCCGTCTTCGTAGCACGTACCAAATAATCCTTTTTTTCAGCCTTAACTGCGGCAGAGAACATCACCTGCAGAAGTTTTCCATTACGGTCTATAAAGTCCACTACCTTTGCGGAATCCACCACAACCGTACTATCCGGATTGAGAATAGAAATCCTCACTCCACTGAGAGGGACCTGCAGAAAAGCGTCTTCCACCTCACCGACTATTTCTACGGTCTGTGCGGAAGTGTGTACACAACAAAAAAGCAATAAAATATATACCAGTAAATTACCTTTCATATCTAATAGTTTTTACTCTCCATTTCATCTATTCTTCTCAATAAGAAAGCCTAATTCCATCGGTATCAAATCCGTGATACCGATGGAATACAAAAGCCTATCTTACATACAATAAGGAGTAGCTATTACTGTACTTCCAAATTGTTCGTACTTAACAGCACATTTGCCTATTACTATCGTCTGATGTCCGTCACTACTATTATAATCGGAGTAAAACACACAGGGGCGGCCACTTGTACTGACAGTGCAATTATCTACTGCATCTATAGTCAAACCACCCTCAATAGCGGCTAACTCTTCACGGGACAACATCCTGGCATCATTCAAAGCAAATCTTTTAAGCTTCTTCATCATGTTTCTGTTTGGAAAGTTAAACAATCACACTGACTCTTCCGCAGAGAGCGACTCTGCTCCCAATGGCGTAGTGCTTCGGCCACTGATATCATGCACAATATTTTTTCTTGGATATTCTATCTGACAGTTTGTTAGCATCACCAAATCCTCTATGTCATACTCGCGAGGCAAAAGATAACCATTCACCAATACCGTAGGTGTAGCCGTAAATCCATGTCCCTTGCACCACCGGAAATGCTTCTGTACCTCTTGCTCCACTTCGTCCGTATGAATACTGTCCGCATGCTCCTTCACAATGGATTCATATCTATTCTTTCCTCCGGCATACCATTCGCCATATATCTTGAGTGTGGCTTCCGGATTGTCTTTGTCGTAACACGAAATAAGGTATCGGCAACTGTCTTCCGCCTTTTCACTGAAAGCCGTGAAGATGTACTGCACACAAAGGTCGTCGCCATACCACTTTAGCATGTCCTCTACCCTTTTATGTAACCTTGCACACGGATTGCAATGTGGATTGCTGAGAACCGTGATATGCAAGTGAGCCTCTTTATTTCCGAAAAAGACAGAAGAATCCTCTTCCGAAACCTTGTAATAGGTACTGCTTTCTATCAAAGCTTTGGCCACAACACTATTGGCTTTCAATCCCTTGTATTGCTGTACCATACGGATGCGCTCTTTGTCCGATTGATACGAAAAGGCATATTGATGCACAAGCATCACACAAGCCACCAGAACCATGGCCGACCACAAGCAAGCCTCGACGGACAATGAAATGCCCCGAATATGGCAAGCCGCCATGATGCCCGTGCACCACACCACAGCCTGCACTGACACACAAAGCACACACCAGTTCTTAGCCACACGCCATTGATAATAGATGCTCCACACCCCGTAGCACATGGCCAACCCATTCACCACACGCAACACGTCAATACCTGATGGATAAAGCGAAAGCAACAGGATATTCGCCATAAAATAACCGAATCCGATTTCACTCCAACTGACCCCAAAAATCTTGGCATACGCCCCCTCCAATATGCTGTTGCAATCAGCATGATGGAAAAATGAGCATACCTTATCACCATATTTGCTTTCGCCCAATAACTGTTTCTGCATAAGCATGAAACAAAGGCACAAGCCTACCAGATCCAACGACATGCAAAACCAATGGAGAAAAGACAACTCACCCCAATTATTTACGCATCCCATCCCTGTAGCAAACACCAATAGGGTTGGCAGACAAAAACATCGAGCCACGAACTGCAAATCTTCCCACCGATGCTTTTTGAAATCCGGCTCACCGGCCTTTTCCAAATCCTCCACCACCAACACATTGCCTGTCCAATCCGACTTGAAAGCTTCATGCGTGGATGTCTTCTTCTTCCCCTGTTGCCAGAATACAATCCGGCTCCCATTGCTCTCCAAACCGATAACAAAATCATTTCCCGTATGGAAAATACAGGGATAGCTGAGATTCAGCAAATCCTTGTCCTCCATATATACACCCAAAGCCCTGACGCCATACACTGCCAACATCTGCTTCAGCCCGTACATATTGCCTCTATGCGGATGTTCTTCGTACAAACGCCGCACATACCGCTTTGTATAGCGCACCTCTAAAGCGTCGAGAAAAGATTCCAATATATTTTTCATTTCAACAGATAACTTATCAGAGTTTCTTTATCCATACTGCAGATTTTCACCAGTTCCCGTCTCAACCGGTCTGCATCGTCTTTCGACTGGTAACTGGAACTCGCACCACGGGGATGATACAGGTGATAGAGTTGCCCACTCTGAGTCCATGCCACCTTGTGTCCGAGTATCCTTACACGGTGCATCCGTTCCGCATCCTCAGGACTCCAACCAATAAACCGTTCATTCTCGCCTCCACATTGGAAATAACGCTGACGATGCACCAAATAAGCTCCTCCGAATAACCTACGTCCAAAAAAAGAATTTAGTCTCATGCTACGCAAATATTCCAAATCCGGCTTTTTCCTTGTATGCACCGACATTTGTTCCGAAAGCATCACAAACTGTCCGTTATAGGGATAAGCAATGGTGCATCCTTCAAGAATCCGTTGCACCGCTTCACCAATCTGAGCGTAACCGACCAACACATCCGTGTCCCATACTCCTACAACCTCCGTACCGGCCATACGCAGCAATTCATTGATATACCGCGTGCGATGAAAAACCTTCGAAGCATCTTCCACGAAAGTGTACTCCACCCCATCCGGCCAAGCTTCCTCCCCAAGGGCAGGCACCGCATCGGCTTCCAATACAAGCATGCGACATCCTAAACCATCGAGCTGCCTCAATACGACACGGAGGTTTTCCCGTCTTTCTTCACAATCTATGCGTACCGGAAAGACTAAAGTAAGCTGTGATTTTAAATCTTGCAGTTGCATATCTTTAAGGCATTTTGTATTATAACTCTATCTGACGGCATCTGAAAAAGCGTATCCGAACCGGATTGCCGCACGAGCAACGCGTTCACACACGTCTTATAAAAACCGTGTTGTCCCATACTTCGTATCATGGCCCACAATTCCACAGGCAAAGGACTCGAACCAACCACATCCTGTACCCAATCCATATAGTATATCAAATGTTCCAGTATCAGGGAAGCTTGGAAATCCCCTTCTTTCCTGTCACATAAATCCAACACCCTTTTCCATAAATATACACCGATTCCTCCCATCCCGTAAAAATCCGTATCTATGTCGGGACATTGGTTTATCAACTGTATCATACGGGAATCTATATGTTTCAGATAATCGGGCGACACGGTATAATCCGGCCTGTCCCATGAACTTTCCATCACCCCGCACGTGGCATGCACCATATCTGACACCTTATAACGGGCTTCATACAATTTGCCCACGGCATCCGCCGCCCGTTGATATGCATCCTCGTCCGACAACAACAAATTCAGACAGGACACAAGACGCTCCGTAAACTCCTCATCCATCATATTATCTTCATCAATGGATACGCGCAACTCCGGTGTGGCATCCAACATCTCCGCCAACCCAGTTGTATCCGTGCCAATCAAAGGTATTTTATGACGCATCATCTCAATGGCCGTATAGCTGCATTGTTCATGAAAAGAAGGCATTACGCCGATATATGCAGACCGATAAACGTCCTCCACCTCACTGCTTGACACTTTCCCTAAAAAGGAGACACGACCTTGCAAATCCCTGCACTGCGACAAATAAAGTTGAAAATCCCCGTCCCCGGCAACCACCAAACGGATATCCGCATATTTGTCTGCAATATGCCTGAACGCATGAATCAAATAGTTCAACCCTTTAATCTCGTCCAAACGACCGACAAACAGAATTATGCGGCCATTTCCTACATTTTTATCTTTGTCGAAACATAAACCATCCCCCAAACCATTATAAACCAAGTGCATCTTATCCGAAGAAACACCATAGCCTTCAGCCAGAATCTGTTGTGTATCTTTTGACAAGACAATGACCTCGTCAGCTAAATGCAAAAACTCTTTTTCGTTTTCCACGCCCGCCAACAAGCCTCTTTCCTTGTCATCTTTCGGTTGATACCCTTCGGCTATCAGTTCACGGAAACGAGTCTTATTGCCTTTCAGCTCAAAACACCACCCCAAATAGTGCACCGTAAAAACAATCCTGCAATCAAAGTATTGCCCTTTCAGCAAAGAGGCAAGCGGCTTATGCTGGAAATAGTTGAAATGGAACACCAACCGTTCATCATCCTCCGCCTTGATATGCCTGGCTAAAAAATAAAACACATTGCGGCAATAAGGCTCATTCTCCATACCCGAAAACAAAGCCGGAACCTGATAGTGACGGCATCCGCGTTCATCGTCCGCAATCGAATACTCTTTCACGTCCGAAAACATGTCCACAAAAGATACTTTCACACCGGAACGTCCCAAAAGCCCGTCCGACAACAAACGTACATAAGTGCCTATACCATAATTGGCCGCACGGCTCGCATTATTGAAGATGAATATGTGCATCATACCAGTATGGATTTTAATATATAATAAGCACATCCCCCGTCTATACCTAATGGCCTTTCGATATATTCCGTTTCAGGAAACGTAGGTTCATTCAAAACGTCCATGACATCTAATGCCCGGCAAGGCAGATTGTTCCTTGCCACTGTATCTTGCAACTCCATCATATACCGGCTGTCGAACGTCGCCACAGCCTCCACGCTCTGGCGCAGGTCAAGGTAAAGCATCAATCCCCTCACACCCGAACGTACAGACATGTCTGTCAGCCTGCGTGGATCACGCTCCATAATCTTACGGTCTATGTCTTCCAAGATGTCATTCAAGCTACATTCCACCAAACCGCGTTTACAAAGCAGTGTCGTGCCATAACCGATACCGGCCAAACCGCGTTCCAAACCTACCGGCATATCGGTATGCACTCCATCATACACTTGCTGAAACAACTCCCATGCGTACTCACGCATCACCTCGTCTCCATAAGCATCAGCATACAGATACAATGCGACCACCACGCCCATTTTGCCATGAAACAGCCCGAGTTCTTGCATATAGCTGCTCCGCAACAACAAATAATCCGCGATTTTATCCATCTCTTTTTTCATAATAAAGCCTTTGAAAGTTTTAAAGCAGACGATATGGCCTGCCCCATATCCACATATTTATATGAGCCGAGTCGCCCCGCAAACCATGTATGGGGCACATTACATCGCCCCATGTCCTGATAAGCCGCATGCAAATCCCTATTCCGCTTGTTGTCCACAGGGTAATACGCCTCACTTCCGGGCGTATAATCCGCCGGATATTCCCGAGTGACCACGGTATAAGGCAAAGACAGTACCGCCCCGTTACCTGGCTCGAAATGCTTGTGTTCCACGATACGAGTATAGGGCACGGTGCGCTCAGTATAATTTACAATGGCATTGCCCTGATAGTTGGATACAGGTAACATTTCTTGTTCGAATCTCAGGCTACGGTATTCCAGAAAACCCAAACTCCATCCAAAATATTCGTCTATCGGCCCCGTGTAAACAATCTCATCCGCCAATCCGTCAAAGTAAGCCCTGTCATCCAAGTAATTGCAGCCTGTACGCCATTCGATGCCATCCAACAAACCTTTTATCAGTACATTGTACCCTCCCACCGGTATACCTTGATACCTGTCGTTAAAATAATTGTTGTCGAACGTAAACCGCACGGGTAAACGCTTGATAATCGATGCAGGCAATTCCGTACACGCACGTCCCCACTGTTTCTCTGTATACCCCTTGATAAGGGTCGCATACACATCACGCCCCACAAGACATATAGCTTGTTCTTCCAAATTAGCCGGATTTTCCATCACCGCTTCCCTACGTTGCGATTCAATTATGCGCCGCGCCTCTTCGGGTTGCGTCACACCCCACATTTGGTAAAAGGTGTACATGTTGAATGGTAAATTATAAAGCTTCCCTTTATAGTTGGCTATGGTATTTAACGTAAACCGGTTGAAAGATACAAACCGGTTGACAAAGTTCCACACTTTTTCATCATGGGTATGGAATATGTGGGGGCCGTATTTGTGTACGGTTATCCCTTCCGCATCTTCGCAATATACATTACCGCCCAAATGGGAACGCTTGTCGATGACCAGACATTTCTTGCCATGCTGCTTGGCCATACAGGCAAATGTAGCCCCGAACAAGCCTGCACCAACTACCAGGAAATCGTATTCGTGCTTCATACCGCCTTATTTATAAGGTGACGGAAATAGGCTATAGTCTGCGACAGTCCTTCATCCAAACCCACCACCGGCTTCCACCCGCCCAGCACGGATGCGGCCAATGTAATATCTGGCCGCCGCCGACATGGGTCGTCCTGGGGAAGAGGTTTGTACACAATAGACGATCGGGAACCGGTCATGTGCAACACCCGTTCCGCCAAATCGTTTACCGAAATCTCGTAAGGGTTACCTATATTGATGGGACAATGCGGTACTCCGTCCTGCATAGTGCGGACAATCGCTTCTATCAAATCACTCACATACTGAAACGAACGTGTCTGGGTGCCATCGCCATGGATAGTCAAAGGCTCACCGCGAAGTGCCTGCACAATGAAGTTGGATACCACACGGCCATCCTCCGCACTCATCCGCGGCCCGTATGTATTGAATATGCGAATGATACGTGTATCTACACCGTATTCTTCATGATAGTCGTGGAACAAGGTCTCGGCACCGCGCTTCCCCTCATCATAACAGCTACGGACACCGAAGGGATTCACATTGCCCCAATAAGATTCATTTTGAGGCGAGACTTGCGCATCGCCATACACTTCACTGGTGGAAGTAAACAAGATTCTTGCTCCTTTCTCTTTAGCAAGTTCCAAAAGATGGATGCTGCCAAGGACAGAAGTCTTGAATGTATGTATCGGAGATTTTTGATACTGCACAGGAGAAGCCGGACAGGCCAAATGGTAAATCTCATGCAATGCCCCGGATACAGGCCATTCGTTTACTATATCATGCTCAAAGAAACTGAAATGAGGGGAGCCTAACAAATCAGCCACATTGGCTATCCTGCCGGTTTGCAAATTATCCACACAAATGACTTCCTCATAACCTGATTGAAGAAGCCTCCGGCAAAGATGGCTGCCTACGAAACCTGCACCACCTACGACCAACGCCCGAAGATTTGTTTTCCATTCCTGTTTTGTCATGGCCTTAAGATTAAGTTTGCTCAAATATAGATGTCAAATCATACTTTTTCCAAGTATAAAAGTATATTTCTGCAATTCTAAAGGCTATTTTCACCCAAAAGTGTGATTTTTTATCGTCAAAAGTCACACTTATTGAGTTTTTTTATAACTTTACACCATAAACAATTAACCTAAGTATAAAATGAAAACTAACCAATCCCTCACAACTACCAACTTCATAGGTTATGCACAGGAGGAATACGAAAATTTAAAACCGCTTATTGAGATTGCCAAGGCATTCGTTAGAAGTTCCAACCAATATATCTATATCATCGATTTCCTTAAAAAGGATTTCCTATACGTATCCGATAAAATCGTCAGGCTCTGTGGAGAAGAAATAGACGGAAAGAAACGTTTCAACTATAAAATATACTTAAAACATGTCCCAACAGAAGAACAAAAGATGCTTTCGGAAATCAACGAAAAAGGCCTTGGTTTGTTCCACACATTCCCTACCAACGAACGGACAAACTACACACTATGTTATGATATAGACCTTATCCGAAACAAGAAAAAAACACTCTTAAACCACAAACTCACTCCTCTCGCGTTCACTTCCAATGGACAAGTTTGGATAGCCTTATGCGCCATATCGCCTTCGGCACATAAAGAGTCCGGACACGTCCTCATGCTACACACGAACGGTACGTATTACGAATACGATTTATTATGCCACGATTGGGGCAAAAAGGAAATAAAAAGACTGAACGAAACGGAACAGGAAATCCTGCTTTTGTCTGCCAGAGGTTACACGGTGGAGGAAATCGCCAAACAGATTTGCAAGTCGGTAAATACCATCAAAACCACCAAACGGAATTTATTCAAACGCTTTGAAACAGAATCCATCATGAACACTTGGGTCGACATCATGAACCGCAGGCAGATTTAAAACGAAACTCATATCAGCAGAACAACGCCATCCAAAAGAAAACCAGTTTATTTTTATTTCAATTCGTTCCAGGTTTATCGTTTTTTTCATACTTTTGCAAAGACTAAAAGACTTCTGCATGCGCAAGACTGTCATCTACAACACTGGGGGAACCATCCGTTTCCGTTGCTGGAACCGGAAAGGGTATGCCATATTCAGAAGTCTGCACCGCCACGTTACGATTGGGCGTGTATGCAAAAGCATCGCCGATTCCGCATTGAAAAAGGACAAAAACACACTGAACCTTGAAAACAGACGCGGAGGTGTTGATTTTCGGATGCAAACGGAAGAAGAGGCATGGCCACCGGAAGGCAGTCCGGAACTATCGTCCGTCCTTTTTTTCCTTTCGGCATTCGGGTCTTCTGCGGCTATAAAACTTACGAATATCCTGGAAGCCCCTGCCACGTATTCTCATTTATTTGTCACCCATAAAAGCGGAGTGACGAAGGAACCTCATCCACATCCATACGGATGCCCATCGGTTTTCTTCGTCACTCCGCTCTTTTTATACAGAACGTTATGATAGAAAAACTGGAAAGAAAAGTGCATGAAGGCCAACCCTTCACACCGGAAGAAGTGCTCCAACTTACGGAAAATGCTCCTCTCGACGCCCTCTGCGAGGCATCCCACCGCATTACGTTGAGACATGCTTCGCGTAAATTCGATTTATGTTCCATTATCAATGCCAAATCGGGACGTTGTTCAGAGAACTGTAAATGGTGCGCACAATCGGCACACCACCCCACCGGAATAGAAACATATGGAATCGTTTCGAAAGAGGAATGCCTGCGTCATGCCCGAATAAACGAAAACGCGGGAATACGGCGTTTTTCTTTAGTGGCAAGTGGAAAAAAGCCCACAGACCGTGAAGTAGACACGTGGTGCGAACATCTTGCATACCTAAGCAGGCACACCCACATCAGCCTGTGTGTTTCGTTGGGGCTTGCCTCGGAAGGACAGTTGGACAAACTACACCGGGCAGGGGCAGTCCGTTACCATTGTAATCTGGAAACAGCCCCTTCATTCTTCGCCCGGCTCTGTTCCACCCATACACAAGCAGAGAAAATAGAAACTTTGCGCGCCGCACGCCGGGTGGGAATGGAGGTTTGCTGCGGAGGTATCATCGGCATGGGAGAAAACATGCGGCAACGTGCGGAACTGGCCTTCACGCTTAAATCGCTGGACATATCTTCCATCCCGCTGAACCTGCTGCATCCCATCAAAGGGACACCTCTCGAAACCATGCCGCCTTTGGGCGAAGAAGAAATCCTACGCACCATCGCCTTGTTTCGTTTTGTGAATCCGTCCGCATATCTCAGATTTGCAGGAGGACGCTCCCAACTGAGCGATGAGATGATACGCCGGGCCATGTACACGGGCATCAATTCGGCCATAGCAGGCGACTTGCTTACGACGATAGGTTCAAATGTGAAAGAAGATGTAGAACGAATCAAAGAAACGGGATATGAATTATGAACTGATTACCGACAGCTTCGACCGGGAGCACCTGTGGCATCCCTATACCTCTACGATTGACCCGCTTCCTACCTATAAGGTGAGACGGGCGGAAGGTTGCATCATTACGTTGGAAGACGGCACGGAACTCGTAGAAGGCATGTCGTCCTGGTGGTGTGCCGTGCATGGCTACAACCACCCCGTACTGAATCGTGCCGTGGAAAACCAGTTGCGGAACATGTCTCATGTCATGTTCGGCGGGCTGACACACGAACCGGCCATCGAACTGGGCAAACTGCTATTAGACATAGCCCCTCCTTCCATGCAAAAGATTTTCTATGCCGACAGCGGTTCGGTGGCCGTGGAAATCGCATTGAAAATGGCCGTACAATACCAATATGCGGCCGGAAAGCCGGAAAAGAACAATTTCGTGACCATCCGTTCCGGTTACCACGGCGACACGTGGAACGCGATGTCGGTATGCGACCCCGTTACGGGCATGCACAGCCTGTTCGGTTCCGCACTCCCCATACGGCACTTCGTCCCGGCTCCCCAATGCCGGTTCGACGGGGAATGGGACGAAAAGGACATCCTTCCACTACGCGAGACCATAGAGCGGCACCACAGCGAACTGGCCGGACTGATATTGGAACCGATAGTGCAAGGTGCGGGAGGAATGCGTTTCTACCATCCCCGTTATTTATGCGAGGCGGCCAAGCTGTGCAAGGCATACGGCCTGCTGCTCATTTTTGACGAAATAGCCACCGGCTTCGGACGGACGGGAAAACTGTTTGCCTGGGAACATGCCGGAGTGGAGCCTGACATCATGTGCATCGGGAAAGCCCTGACGGGCGGCTACATGACTTTTTCCGCCGTACTGACGACCGACCGGGTAGCCGCCTGCATTTCGTCCCACGCCCCGCACACCTTCATGCACGGGCCTACATTTATGGGCAACCCGTTGGCCTGCGCCGTGTCTTGCGCCTCTGTCAGGCTGCTCCTGTCTTACGGTTGGAAAGAAAAAGTGCTACGCATCGAAGCCCAGCTCCGCAGGGAACTGGCTCCGGCCCGCAGCCTGCCCCAAGTAGCCGACGTACGGGTGCTGGGTGCCATCGGAGTGATAGAAATGAAACATCCCGTGGACATGGCATGGATGCAACGCCGGTTCGTGGAAGAGGGTATATGGGTACGTCCGTTCGGACGGTTGGTGTACGTGATGCCTCCGTTTGTCATCCGAACGGAGGAACTGGCAAAACTGACAAGCGGACTCTTGAAAATCGTAGGAGAAATACCCGCCGGACAAAAACAGTCATTATAAACCGCAACAAACCACACACCGAATATGGAAACACCGGACAAAACATATACCGAAACGCTCGAAGCCTTGCAACGTTCAGGCAACTTGCGAAACCTGCCACAAGCCGGGCACCGGGACAAATGGATGATACGAAACGGTACCGACATGTTGAACTTGTCATCCAACGATTATCTGGGCCTGGCCTCCGACTTGTCGCTACGCGATGAATTCATGAAAGGCCTTTCCGAACGCGATTTCTTGCTCTCGGCTTCCTCCTCGCGTTTGCTGACGGGCAATTTTCCCGTCCACGACGAACTGGAAAAGATGCTTGCCTGCTTGTTCGGACGGGACGGGGCACTGGTCTTCTCCAGCGGTTATCACCTGAATACAGGCATTTTGCCAGCCGTGGCAGACGCACACACCCTGATACTTGCCGACAAATTGGTACACGCCAGCCTGATAGACGGCATCCGCCTGTCGGCTGCAAAATGTATCCGCTACCGCCATCAGGACTACACGCAACTGCAAACCCTGTTGGAAAAGCACCATCATGATTTTTCCAGAATCATCATCGTGACAGAAAGCATTTTCAGCATGGACGGCGATGTGGCTCCTCTCACCCGTTTGGCCGAGCTGAAAAAAACATATCCCAACGTCATGCTTTACGTAGACGAAGCACATGCCGTCGGAGTACGCGGACAGAAGGGGTTGGGAATAGCCGAAGAACAAGGGTGCCTGAAGGACATAGACTTCCTGTGCGGCACGTTCGGCAAAGCACTGGCCTCAGTAGGGGCATACGTGGTATGCAGCCAAACGATAAGGGAGTATCTGGTCAACCGCATGCGTACATTGATCTTCACCACGGCCCTGCCTCCCTTCAATACCGCCTGGACGAAGTTCGTACTGTCCCGTCTGGGCACGTGGAGCGAGCGCCGCAACCGGCTCGCCAAACATTCGCTCCACGTACGGCAAGCGATACAAGAGAGTGGCAAATCCTGCCCGTCTTCGAGTCACATCATTCCCGTGGTAATAGGAGAAAGCCACGACACCATCCTGAAAGCGGAGGACATGCAGCGCAAAGGATTTTACGTCCTGCCCGTTCGTCCGCCCACCGTACCGGAAGGGACTTCCCGTCTGCGTATCTCGCTCACTGCGGCCTTGACCGACGAGGAGACAGACCGTATCTGCACGGCATTGGCGACACTTTAAAGATAGAACAAAAATGAAACAAACATTCATAAAGAAAGAAGGACATCCCCGGCTCATGTTGTTTTTTGCCGGATGGGGAAGCGAAGAAAACCTGTTCCGACACCCCGTGGAAGAAGGTTATGACTACCTGCTTTGCTTCGACTACCGCACGTTGGATTTCGACTACACCCAAATCGAGGGTTACACTGAAATCAGACTCCTGGCATGGTCGATGGGCGTATGGGTGGCAAGCCGGGTCTTCACGGGGCATTCCTTCCCGTGGCAAATGAAATTGGCTGTCAACGGGACGCCTTTCCCGATAGACGACCGGCGCGGGATTCCCAAAATGATTTTTAAAGGCACATTGGAACACTTCTCGGAAGACACATTAGCGCGTTTCCGCCGCAGGATGTGCGGCTCTTCCGGACAAACGGAAGAATTCCTGTCCCGCACCCCCACCCGTACGGCGGAAGAACTCCGCGAAGAACTGGCCGCACTGGCACAAGGAATAACCGCATACGGAAGTTCCTCTTTCATCTGGGACAGGGCCATCATAGGCAACCGGGACAAAATATTCCCGCCACGCAACCAACATGAGGCATGGCAAGGAACGGAAATCATGGAAACGGAAGCCGAACACTACGAGACATCGCTGTTCAGCCGTCTGCTCGAAGGAAAGGGGGAAGAATGGACAAGGCATTGATACGGCAACGTTTTGCGAAAGCGACCGACAGCTACGACCGACAAGCCGGAATGCAAAAACACGTGGCCCGGCACATGGCTGAGGCCATCAAAAGACACATCTCCGACAGCGACGGTTGGAACGTGCTTGAAATCGGATGCGGGACAGGGCTGTTCACCCGTGAATATCTCCGTGAGGTCCGTCCCGGCCGCTTGCTCCTGAACGACATCTGTCCCGAAGTGGAACCTTACCTGTCCGGACTGCCTACCGCCTCCCCCATACGTTTCCAAGCCTGCGACGCCGAGACCCTGCGTTTTCCTGCGGGACAACATCTAATCGTTTCGTGTTCGGCCGTCCAATGGTTCGAGCGTCCCGAACGGTTCCTTTCCGGTTGCCGGGAACTGCTGACAACCGGGGGATACTTGGCCTTCAGTACATTCGGCCCGCAGAACGTAAGGGAAGTGGCCTCGCTCACTTCCGAAACGTTGCCCTACCGCTCATTAGAGGAACTGCGCCGGACACTTTCGGGCGTATACCAAATCGTGTACAGCCGGGAAGAAATCCTGCATTTCACATTCCCCTTACCCTTGGATGTGCTGAAACATTTGCAGGCGACCGGCGTGACAGGCCTACGAAGCCGGAAATGGACCAAAGGCCAACTGGAAGATTTCTGCCAACGCTACCACAGGCAATATGCCGCACAAGACGGGACTGTCCCCCTGACTTACCACCCCATTTATATGATTTGCAAAAAACAAGAAAAATGAAAGAAAATGTATTTTTCGTGAGTGGCATCGACACCGACACAGGCAAAAGTTATGCCACCGGCTATCTAGCCAAATTATGGAACGGACAAGGCATCCGTACGATTACCCAGAAACTGATCCAGACGGGGAACGACGGACTTTCGGAAGACATCGAACTGCACCGCCGCATCATGGGCACGGGACTGCTGCCCGAGGATACCGACGGACTGACCATGCCCGAAATTTTCAGCTATCCCTGTTCTCCGCACCTGGCTGCCGAGATAGACAAACGTCCGGTGGATTTCGACAAAATAGAACGTGCCACACGGCGGCTCAGCGAAACCTACGATGCGGTCTTGCTGGAAGGAGCGGGCGGCTTGATGGTACCCCTCACCCGTGATTTGCTGATCATCGACTACATCGCCCGTCGCCATTATCCGCTTATTTTCGTCACCTCCGGCAAATTGGGAAGCATCAACCATACCTTATTGAGCCTGGAAGCCATCGCACGCCGGAATATCCGGCTGCACACGGTCGTGTACAACCTATACCCCGAAGAGAAAGACGACATCATCCGGCGCGATACGGAAAGCTACATCCGTCATTTACTGGAGAAGGAATATCCGGAAACCCAATTCGTGACCCTCCCGCTCATATAGCCGGAAGTCCCGAAAGGATGCCGGACAACAAAGGGGCTAAACCCCTATTTCGCCGCTCCCGATGCAAATCTCCGCCGCCGCATCATACACCACCCCAAACTGTCCGGGAGCTATCCCCTGTATCCTTTCGGGACTTTCCAACCGGTAGCCATGCCCTGCGCGATGCAGGCGGCCTTTCATGAAATGGGGCTGGTGGCGCGTCTTGAAGGTGACGTCCACTTCCGGCGCGTCGCCCCACGGGTTTTCCGTAATGAAATGGAAGTCCTTCAAATTAAAACTATGTCCATACTGCAAAAGCGTGTCATAACCATGAGACACGTAAAGAATGTTTTGCTCCACATCCTTCTTTACTACAAACCAAGGTCCACCCCCCAGTCCTAAGCCCTTGCGCTGGCCAATGGTATGGAACCAATACCCTTTGTGCGTGCCGATGCGGCGTCCGGTCTCGATTTCTATCACCGCTCCTTCCCGTTCGCCCAAAAAACGGCGTACGAAATCATTATAATCTATCTGTCCCAAGAAACAAATGCCCTGACTGTCCCTGCGTTTGGCCGATGGCAGACGCTGCGTATCCGCAATGCGTCTCACCTCTTCTTTCATCAGGTCGCCCACAGGAAACATCAGCTTTGCCACCTGCAAGCTATCAATCTGCGCCAGAAAGTCCGTCTGGTCTTTCACAGGGTCGCGTGCCGTACCCAGCCATATCTTACCGTCCCGCTCGCGTACCGTGGCATAATGTCCCGTGGCGATTTTGTCGTACCGGTGTCCCACCTCCTGTTCAAAGCATCCGAATTTGATAAGCTTGTTGCACATCACGTCCGGATTCGGGGTCAGTCCCCGCCGGGCACGCTCCATGGCGTAGCCCACCACAAGTTCCCAATATTGCTTTTGCAGGTCCACCACCTCAAGGTGCAGGCCGTAACGGCGTGCCGTAGCCGTAGAAAGCTCTATGTCCTCCTCGGCCGTACAGCTCAGCCCTTCGCCCTCCATTCCTATCTTGATATAAAACAAATCCGGCTTATATCCCATTTCGCAAATCCGGTGAACGGCCACTGCGCTGTCCACTCCGCCTGAAATCAATACTGCTATCCTCATATCCGCAACCTTTGGTCTTTATCGCGGCAAAGATAGCGTTTTTCCGTCAAAATGCCATATCCTGACAATTTGACATTCCGCTCCTTTCTCCTTCGTCCATACACACCCAGAGTGGGATTTGTCTGCAAAAAAACGATTCTCACGCATCGGGATTTTATCATTCTGGTATCCGAACGGGGCAAAACGAGAAATAAAGACAGAGACTATCCGCTGACTTCCGCCATGACGAGTGTGTCCGTTTCGGCTTTAGCGAGAATACACTGACATTTTGCATCCGATTCTCGTTCGGAAAAAAGGGTCAGATAATTCGTAAAAGACGAAAAAAGGGAAAAAACCGGCCTGCGAACGTCTTGCTTTTTCACGCCTGAAGCCCGTTTTTTCCACCACCGACTGACATTTCCAAACTTTTCTCAGCCGAATGATTTTCCAATCTCAGTCGAACGATTTTTCATTCGGCTGAGATTGAAACTCATTTTTTAAGAAAAGCCCCTTCGGAATGCTCCATATAAGCATTCCGAAGGGGCTGATTTTTGCATTTTCTTTCTGGATTCTTTTTTCAGGCAGGCCGAAAACCGGGTCGGAAATGACATTTTGCACGCTTTACTCCCGCTTTTTAGGATTTCGTGTCAACTTCCACCCCAAAGTAAGCATATAGTAGCCTTTCACGATATTATAATAAGTCTCTGTCTTCCCCTGCACGTTCACGTCCATATAAACGGAACGCATCTGGCGCAACAAATCCACGCCTTCCACCTTCACCATCAGGCGGTCTTTCAGGAAAGAACGCGAAAGGGAGGCGTTCCATATCAGATAGTCCGTATTCATGGCGGCTTCGTCATAGCCCCTGCGGCTGTACATGTTCAAACGGGTGGACAGGTGGATTTTCCACGGCATCGTGTATTCTCCCAAAAGGCCGTAGCGGAAATCGAAAGCATCCACGGTGTTGAAGTCCGCCCGGCTGCCGTCGGCATGGCGGTAAGTGGCATCACATCCCACATTCAGGGTCAGGCTTCCGCGCTGGTAACCGGTGGAAAGGCAGGCCTTCGTCTCGTGGTTGTGCACCTTGCTCAACACGCTCTCCGTCATCCCCTCCACGGACGAGAGGTCTACGCTACGGTGAAAGTCATAGTTCAAATTCGCTCCCACATTCCAATATTCGGCCATACCTTCTTTCTGAAATGCCAGACTTCCATTGACGCCCCGGTTGCCGTCCACGTTCTGCGGACGGTAAGTGTACACTCCGGTTTCGGAATTGTAGCTGAACCCCTGTGCCACGTCATTCACCCCAAGCCAGGCATTCACGTTCACTTGTGTAAACCACTTTTTCTCCGGGCTGCGGTGCAAGAATCCCGTGCGGAAGTTATACCGCCAACTGTTTTGCAGGTACGGATTCCCCACACGTACGTGCAAGGGGTCGGAAGCATCGCGGACAGACAAACGGTTCACAAGGTCGGGCGTGCCCAAAGCCATGTCGGCATTGACCATGAACGTCCTGAAATATCTTGTACCTCCAAACCAATAGACCAAATAAGTGAAATCGGGCTGAACACGGAACACGCGACGTTGCAGGCCGGCATCTATCTCCTCCCGGCGGTAGCGCATGTCTTCCTTCGACTGTGTGAAAGGCAGATGGAAATTGAACCAGACGTATTTGTCCTCCGTCCGCCGAGAATAGAAAGTACGCAGCCCTAAAGTATGCACCCGAGAAAGGTCATGCCGGTAGTAACTGTTCGGCACGTCCAACGCTGCGGACAATTCGCGTGCGGAAGGCAATTCGCCCAAATGCCGAGCCGCTCCCACCTCCCAACCGGCCAGACTGTCCAGACGATAGCGTGGCGAGGAGTCGGAACGATAATCCTGCTTATATATATAATAAGTAAGGAAATGCCAGTCGTTCGGAAAGTTGAAAGTGTATTCCGCCGAGGGTTGGTAATAATAATTACGCCGACGTCCGCGGTCGTAACGGTTGCGGCGGTCGGCTTCGGACCCGGACGAAGCATAATCCAGCAGGTAATGCTCGAAACGGTCGTTCTCCGTCCGGCTGAGAGAGCCGGTGAATCGCAACTGGAGATTGTCACCCCACGGCAACTTGGCGTCCCACATCATGTCATGCCCCACATTGTACTTCCATTCCTCGAAAAGCGACCGGGTGGAAGAGCGGTTCAGCCAGCGCATCCGTGCGCTTCCGGACGAGGGAAGGAGAAAAGCGGAATCGAGCACCTCGTCGATGCCTCCCACGGCCGAAGGGTCGGTGTCGAAAGCCGCATCACGGGCATAACCGTGCGTGTCCGTACGGTCGTAACCTACGTAGGAATGCACGGTGAGCAAATGGTCCTTTGTTTTCCACGTCAACCAGTTATTGGCATTCACCCCCATATAATCCACGTCTTGAAGGGAAGAAGAACGGGTGTAACGGTTACCTTGCGGCAAGTAAGCCTCCGTAGCCGATTTCCGATTTACATCCCTGTCGCTCCATTCGGCATTGGCCGTGAGGCTGTTCTCAATGCCTTTCGCCTTATTCTGCCAGAAAAACTCCCCACCGGTCTGCCGGGTGACAAACTCACCGTTGGTCAGGCTTTCCTCCGGCCATTCGCCGTTTTCGCCCGGCCGATCATTATACACGTTGGTGTTGTTCATCCCGCCGAAAAGGGTGACACGCGAGCGGTCGGAATAACGCAGGCCGAAAGCCCGTCCGGCATAGCGGCTGTCCGTACCGCCTCCCGCCGCGACATTGGCCATATAGCCGGTGTTGTATTCACGTTTGAGGCTCACATCCATCACGTAGGCTTTTTTCTCCGTGTCGTAACCGAGGAACTCGCTGCGGTCGGTCGTCTTGTCATACACTTTCACTTGCTGCACCGTGAAGACAGGCAGGTTGTCGAGCATCTTACGGTTGTCGCCCTTGAAAAAGTCCGTACCGTTCAGCGTCAGGTAATCCACCTTACGGCCATTGACGTAAATCTCGCCGTTCGGCTTCAATTCCGCTCCGGGCAACTGGCGGACCAGTTCATTGAGCATCGCCCCTTCGGACAAGTTGAAGGCATCTGCATTGTAGACCACCGTATCGCCCCGGTAAGCCACCCGGATTTTGGTAGCCTTTACCACCACTTCTCCCAAACTGCGGTCTGCAAACGACGCATACGGACGACGGCGCATCTCATGATGCCGAGCATCGACGTAGGGATTGCGTGCCACGTAACGCACCGCGCAATCCACGTATTCCGGATAGTAATCGGGATGCTCGGCTTTGATGATGTAACGCGCCCGCCGGGCGGGTACATCGAACTTGTAATAGGTGTCCTCCTGCGGTGTACCGGAATTGAAACATTGCACGTGCATGGTGTCCACCACAGTGCTGTCTTCGCGCATCAATGTGACGAACGTGCCGTGAAGGGCGGCATAGGTGAAACCGTCCTTCACATGCCCCCAAAGGGGTATGGTGCGCACCTGGGTCGTATCTTCACGCGCCCCGGTTTCTTGGGCCCGGGCCGCCATTCCGGACGACACGCCATACAATAGCCCCAATGTCCCTATAAACTTTAACAGTCCTTTCATTCGGCTTCCTTGTTTTTCCATTTATCAAAATAAGGCTTTCCGCAAGCCTCTCGTCTTGCTTCCTCAAAAGTAACGATTTAAATGATGAACAAAGATAATTCTTTTAACTTTCTCTTTTTACCCCCCCCATTTTTTAAAATCTATTAACTCTTCTTTTCCTAAAATCATTCCCCTCTTACATGATAGGGAAATACCTACCGCAAAATAGGAAAAATCCTTTTCACGTCTCATGGAAAAGCCGGATATTTGCAACGTAGAAAAGATGAAGTACGAACCGTTAAACAACAAAGACATGAAAAAGTTATTAGGACTGATTACCGCTCTATACTTCGGACTGGCCAGCCTTAATGCCATGTCTTACGAAGAAGCCCGCGACCGGGCCAGGTTCCTGACGGACAAGATGGCGTATGAACTGAACCTTAACGACCAACAATACAATGACGCCTACGAAATCAACCTGGACTACCTGATGAATATCCGGACGGCAAGCGACGCTTCGAGCGTGTATCTGGAATACAGAAACGCTGATTTGCGCTTTATCCTCTACGACTGGCAGTATGCTTTGTTTCAGGCTGCCACTTACTTTTTCCGTCCCGTGATATGGAGGACTTCCGGCTGGTTCTTACCGGTGTATACCATTTACAGCCCGAGCCGCTTCTATTACAGTCCACCAAGGGTATATCAGGTGTACAGGGGCGGACACTACCATTACCGGCACGAACATCGGCAGAGCTTCTATGCTCACCGACGCCCGGTATGGAACGGAGGATTGAGAGGGGAAAGCAGAGGCCCGTTACCGGGCCGGCCGGCCCTACCTCCTCATCGTCCCGGGTCGCACAACGGCAACGGCAGCCCCGGTTTTCATTTCGAATCACCCGGCAGACCGTCACGACCAGGCCAACGTCCGAACGACCACCGCGGCAATGGTTTCCGTTTTGAACCCGTCCAAAAACCGGGAAATCAAGGAACGAAACCGGACAACGACAACAAACGGCCATCTGTTGCACGGCCGCAGTCGAACAACAGCAACCGGGAATATCCAGTGACGAATCCGCAACCGAGAAGTCACTACAACAGACGGAGTTCCACACGGACAACGGTAAACCGTTCATCGGTACGTCCGGAATCCTCAACGGCAAAGCCGCAAAGATCTCCGAGAGTGCAAAGCACACAACGGGTACAAAGAAATTCTACGCGTCCGTCTTTCTCTAAACCGACACCCTCGGTCAAAAGAAGTCCGGCTGCCCCACGCAGCAAACGTGAATCTAAGAGATAGCGACCCGCGTATCGCCAAAAAGAAATATAAACCAAAGAAAACTATGAATTGAATCTAAATAAGGAAACCTCAACTATGAAAAGTCAGTGTTTTCACTGATTAAAAGAACGGTCTCTCCGTGAGGGAGAGGCCGTTTCTGCTTTTATACAACCTGCAGGTCAACGCCTTTTTCCGGAAAGTCTGATAAGAATAATTTGCAATATTTTGGGGATTTTACAGTAACTCTCCTGTGATTAATCGCTATCTTTGGATAAAAAACCATAAAACGAGCTATTCCTCAGCCTATCATCCGGCAGATAAAAGATAAGGAACTCCTGGCTGGAAGCTCGGTAGATTACGCCCGCGACATGTTCCTTTTCAGTTTCTACACGCGAGGCATGTCTTTTGTAGACATGGCATATCTGAAAAAAAAGGATTTGCACAACGGCATACTGACCTATCGCAGAAAAAAGACCGGACAGCAACTTTCTATCAAATGGGAACAATGTATGCAGGAAATTATAGAAAAATACCCTCCTAACCCAACAGAGTACCTGCTTCCGATCATTACATCAACCGACGAAGACGAACGCCTGCAATACCGGAACTCTCTCACGCTGGTAAACCGGAAACTCAAGATTCTGTCCGTCTTCGTACGCAGTCCTCATCCTTTGTCTATGTACGTTGCGAGGCATTCCTGGGCAAGTATCGCTAAAAGTAAAAACATACCCCTATCCATCATCAGTGAAGGAATGGGACATGATTCCGAAACCACCACACAGATTTATCTGGCTTCTTTGGACACGACTATCATAGACAGAGCCAATTATTTAATCTTAAACGACTTGTAACAGGACTTCCTTCCATATAAGGTGGGTTAGTTGCACTATAAGTTCAGAATATGACAACGATGTACTTCATCCGTCTCTCCCGGTGTTCCCGGGAGAGATGAATCTAAAACTGTCCCATAAAACACACTACCATGGTTCTAAATCTCTCCCAACCCTTCGTGGAAATAAAAAAATCACTTAACTTTATCCCCTCTTAAAAGAAAAAATCATGAGTGACGGAAATTTCAATCGCAGTTTATTACCTCACACCCCTTATCACAGTGGTTTACAAGCAGGAAAAGCCATGGCTCGTATGCAAGCCATAGAGACCTTCAAATGTTATTTGGCAACACTGCATCCCGACTTTACAGAGGAAGAACGAAAAGAACAAACGGAAATCTTCAAAAAGATGCTATCGGCTAAATTGTAACCGAAAGAACTGTCCTATTCACCTTCCGCACAACACCAATCTCCTTGTATTATAATAGAGTTTATATAAAATAAAGAACTGGATTATTGAAAGAGTGCCCTAAAACTTTATTCTATCATATCGTTTAATAATAGTAACCTACATAGGGCTATAAAAGCAGGAACAGAATAAAATCAAAAGTTCAAAGCACTTTTTTCTTTGAAAATTTGGATGAATGAAAATAATCCCGTACCTTTGCATCGCTTTTGAGGAAGAGAGCTTCCCGGACAAAGTATTGGAGAGATGGTAGAGTGGTCGATTACAACGGTCTTGAAAACCGTCGTGCTGAGAGGCACCGGGGGTTCGAATCCCTCTCTCTCCGCTGAACTAACCGGACAAAACCGGACAATGAACAGCCAAGTCCCACAAATTCAACGATTTGTGGGACTTTTTTATCCCCTTATGTCTGCCCTGGACACCATTTAGAAGAAAGGACAGGTAATCCTGACCGGAGTACGGATTCCCGGGTTACTTGATCGGATTGTTTCTACAAAATACTGATTTCTAAAATGATTCCTAATGTAAGGAGGCAGAAAACATCTGTTTCGTAGGAGTTCATGTTTTTTAGGTCACAGTGCGTTTTCCATAAAGTGATAACGTGAGTCTCCGGTGTTCGTGTTTGGTGATCAACAGAAGCGACCGGGTCGATAATTCCGATTACCGGAGACGAATTAGTAACAGAATAATTCTACTTTTTGTTTTATAGTTGTATTTAAGACACTTATGGAAAAATTGTACAGTAGATTTGTTATATTTTTGTTAAAATAGTAACTGAAAATCTGTCGAAAAGTACAATATTTTCATTTTTTCGGATGTTTGTGCTATAGATGTTCCGAAATATCCGCCACATTTGTAAAAGAAATTTAAAAACAAAACCGTCGTTCTCTATACTATTTATTAAATAGATGATAATGATCAAGTGGGTAATCAAAGATAAACGTTCGATTAAATCAGTCGAAAGTTTATAAAGTCCATAAAGTTTATAAAGTTCCTGGACCCTGAGGCCGCTTGGTTAATTAACAATTATCAAATGACATTTGACAATATATCTCCAAACCTATGGTTTCTTTTTTATTTGTCTGATAATCAATGATTATATTTTTATTCTAATTCTCATTTTTCTTTTCTTATTTTTTTCTAATGGAAACGAAACTTTCAGGTAATTGTCAATTGTCGATTATCGTCTGTCAATTATTCTTTTGGTAGAAATCCGCCAAAAGAATCGAACGTCTGAAAAAAGCTTATGATGCCGCTTTGGCTGCCGGAAAGTGGAAAGATACCTATGCCGCGACCAATATCGAAGAGTATTGGGCCGAAGGAGTACAGGATTGGTTTAACGTGAATGCTGAAGTTCCTAAACCGGACGGAAAACATAACCAGGTGAATACCCGCAAGGAATTGAAGGCATATGACCGCGGTTTGTACGATATTTTGAGCGAGTTTTTCCCGGCTACGAACGAGCAGATTAGTTGTCATAAATACATCAATAAATATCGAAAATGAAGAAGAATAATATCGTTTTATTCGGGATAGCGGTGCTTTGTGCATGTTCTGTCCCAAAAGAGCGTCAACCTTTGACCGGTGGACAGTGGGGAGAAATAAAGAACGGTTCTGCCGAAGAGGTCGTTTCTTCAGAAGTGCTCTATTGGCAGGCTCCTCCTGCCAGTAAAGAAGTTTTGCACTTCTATGATGCAACGGCTCATGACGGTACCCGGAGTTTATGTATTTCAGCCGACGGTTTGGCTAATGGATACTGGAATAACCGGGTGAATCTCAAACCGTGGTCGAAATATCGCTTCAAAGGGTGGATCAAATGTGAAAATGTAGTGGCCGAACCGCAAGGGGGAGCCGGATTCCGCTTGCAGGGAGTCGAGGTACAATTGCCTGATTTTACCGGTACGCAAGACTGGACTTTGGTCAGTTGTGATTTTGAGACCGGAGCGAACGATTGTGTCACCGTATCATGTTTGCTGGGAACAGAAGGAAAAGCAAAAGGGAAAGTATGGTTTGACGATCTTTCGTTCGAATGTCTGGGTACGGAGGTCATCGAAACCAGTATAAAAGTTGATCCGGCAGAGCAAAAGGCGGAGATGTCTCCTTATATTTATGGGCAATTTATAGAACATATGGGGCATTGTATTTATGGAGGTATCTGGGCCGAAATGTTGATGGACCGGAAATTCTGGTATGCTCCGGGGCAAAAAGGTTCTCCCTGGCAGATTGCGGGCACGGATAAAGCGGAAGAAGGTTTATATATGGACGAGACGGCTCCCTATACAGGACGGCATACTCCGGTGTTGAAATCCGACGGTAAACGGATCGCGCTGAAACAGACGCAACTGGGATTACGGCCCGGTATTTCCTGTTCGGGATATATTGTAATGAAAGCCGATCGTGAAATGCCGGTAAAAGTGATGTTGAATTACGGTTCGTTTATTCAGGAATTATCCTTGGAGGTCGGGACTACTTATCGTAAATATCCGGTGCATTTTTTAGCTTTCGATCATAAAGTAAAGGATGCTACTTTTTCGATCTGTCCGCAAAAAGAAGGACGATTATGGATCGGTACGGCTTCTTTGATGCCGGATGATCATATCGACGGCTTCCGGGCGGATGTGCTGGCTTTGCTGAGAGGATTGAAAGCTCCGGTATATCGTTGGCCGGGAGGTAATTTCGTCAGTGGTTATGATTGGCATGACGGGATCGGTGAACGGGATAAACGGCCTCCCCGGAGAAATCCGGCCTGGACAGGAGTGGAATCGAACGATGTCGGGATTCATGAGTTTATGCGATTGTGTGAATTGTTGGATACCGAGCCTTATATTGCTGTAAATGCCGGTTTGGGAGGGGTAAAAGAAGCTGCCGATGAGGTGGAATATTGTAACGGTGCAGAGGATACACCGATGGGTAAATGGCGGAAACAAAACGGACAGGCAAAACCCTGGAAGGTGAAATGGTGGTCCGTCGGGAATGAAATGTTCGGGGATTGGCAACTCGGTTTTATGAGTACGGAGGCTTTTGTGAAAAAACATAACAGTTTTGCAGATGCGATGTGGAAAGTAGATTCTTCTATTCACCTGATTGCTGTCGGAGAAGTGGGCCGGTGGGACGAAATGATTTTGGCTAATTGTGCCGACCGTATGGATTTGGTGAGTGAACATTTTTATTGTCAGGACTGGCATGGCGGAGGACTGATGACACACGTATTGCAAATTCCCCGTAATATTCGCCGGATAGCCGAGGCACACCGGGGGTACCGGAGAGATATACCCGCTTTGGAAGGTAAAGATATCCGTATTTGTATGGACGAATGGAATTATTGGTACGGCCCTCATATCTATGGCGAATTGGGTACCCGTTATTTCTTACGGGATGCTTTGGGGATTGCTGCCGGACTGAACGAGTTCCTCCGTCAAAGCGATATGGTATTTATGGCCAATTATGCACAAACGGTGAATGTCATCGGTTGTATCAAAGCGACGACGACGGATGCTTGTTATGCTTCGACTGGCGAGGTGTTGAAATTATATCGCGAACAATTCGGTACCGTTCCGGTGAAAGTGGACGGAGAGTTACGTCCCCTGGATGTCGCTGCCGCTATCCGGTCTTCCGATCAGGCATTGACTTTATCTGTTATAAATCCGGGCTGGGAAGAAGTGACTTTCGAGCTGGATATACTGGGTGGACAGTTTGAGTATCAGGAAAAAACATGCCGGTTGAACGGAGTGGCGACGATTTATACCCTTACCGGACCCGACGATATGGCTTATAATACACCGGGACAGGAAAGTGTGGTGAAAGTGTCGGAAAAAAGTTTGAAAAATACCCGACAGGTGAAAGTAGGCCCTTTTAGTGCGAATGTGATTGTACTCGGAACAGAGTAAAGAGGTGCAAAGGTAGAATTTGAAAATAATGGAAGTTATGAGAAAATTAATAATAGGATGGTTACTGGTTATAGGGATTGTGTCGGTAGGCCGAGCCTGTGAACATTGTGCGGCCTTGGCTGTCGGGAATGTGGTGCCGGCGAAGGTGAAGTATTTCGGTTTGAAGGATGTCCGTTTGCTGGATAGCCCTTTTAAGAATGCTATGGACCGGAATGCGGCATGGATGCTGGAAATGGATATGGACCGTTTGTTATCGAATTTCCTGAAGAATGCAGGCCTCGAGCCGAAAGGAGAATCTTATGGAAGCTGGGAGTCTATGGGGATAGCCGGGCATACCCTGGGACATTATCTTTCGGCTGTGGCACAACAGTATGCCTCTACCGGAGACGAACGCTTCAAACAACGGGTGGATTATATCGTGCACGAACTGGATAGTTGCCAGCAATATTTTGTGAACGGTTTTATCGGTGGCATGCCGGGGGGAGACCGGGTATTCAAACAGGTGAAAAAGGGGATTATCCGTTCGGCCGGATTCGATTTGAACGGCTTGTGGGTCCCCTGGTACAACGAACATAAAACCATGATGGGACTCAATGATGCTTATCTGTTAGCTGGGAACGAGACTGCTAAAAAAGTGCTGGTGAATTTGGCTGATTACCTGGTGGACGTACTTGCCGGACTGACGGACGAACAGGTACAGACAATGCTGAATTGTGAGTTCGGGGGTATGAACGAGGCATTTGCCCAGGTGTATGCTCTGACCGGAAATAAAAAATACCTGGACGCTTCGTATCGATTTTACCACAGACGATTGATGGAACCGTTGGCAGAAGGGAAAGATATCCTGCCCGGATTGCATTCGAATACTCAGATTCCGAAGATCATCGGTAGTGCACGTCAGTATGAGTTGACCGGAAACTCAAAGGATGAACGGATTGCCGAATTTTTCTGGACAACGATGGTAAATCATCATAGTTATGCCAACGGGGGAAATAGCTCGGGAGAATATCTTTCGACACCCGATAAACTGAACGATCGCCTGACGCATTCTACCTGTGAGACGTGTAATACTTATAATATGCTGAAATTGAGCCGGCATCTGTATGAATGGACCGGAGATCCGAAGTATCTCGACTTTTACGAGAAAGCATTGTATAATCACATCCTGGCTTCTCAGCATCCCGAAACGGGAATGACCTGTTATTTTGTGCCGCTGGCGATGGGAACCCGGAAAGATTTTTGCGATAAATACAATTCATTCACCTGTTGTATGGGAAGTGGTTTTGAAAATCATTCCAAGTATGGGGGGGCGATTTACAGTCACGGTAGCGACGACCGTTCTCTGTTTGTCAATCTTTATATACCCTCGGTATTGACCTGGAAAGAGAAGGGATTGAAAGTGAGGCTGGAAACCGTTTATCCGGAGAATGGACGGGTGACGTTGAAAGTGGTCGAGGGGGAACGTCAGCCTATGGCTTTGAATCTGCGTTATCCGGTATGGGCCGGAGAAGGGATCGTGGTGAAAGTGAACGGTACAAAGCAGAAAATAACTTCTAAACCGGGATCTTTCGTTACGCTGGAACGGAAATGGAAAGCAGGCGACCGGATCGAATTGAATATACCGATGAATCTTTATACGAAGGAAATGCCGGATAATGCCGACCGGCGGGCTGTGTTCTACGGACCGACTTTACTGGCAGGTGCATTGGGTGAGAAAGAGATAGAACCGATCCGGGGTGTACCGGTTTTTGTTTCACCCGACAAACAGGTATGTAAGTATATCCACCCGGTAAACGGTAAACCGTTGACTTTTGAAACCGAAGGTTTGGGTTATCCGAAAGAGGTGACGTTGATTCCTTTTTACAATACCTACGATCAGTATTATACGGTGTATTGGGATGTATTCTCACCCGGGGAATGGAAACAAAAACAGGCGGAATACGAAGCAGAAAGATTGCGGATCGAAGAGTTGAATAAGGTGACTGTCGATTATATCGTGCTGGGAGAAATGCAGCCCGAACGGGATCATAACCTGAGTGCCGGGGAAAGCCGTATCGGAGATTTCAGGGGTAAAAAATACCGGTATGCTTATCCGACCGGATATTTTGATTTCGATATGAAAGTATCCGGGACGGAATCCATGAAGATGATGATGACTTTCTGGGGTGGGGATTGTGGCCGTGATACCTTTGAAATCCTGATCGATGGTGAACGTCTGGAATTGTTCTCTCCTAAAGGTGAAGATGGAAACTTCGTTGAAAATACGATTGTAATCCCTGCTAAATTTACCGAGGGAAAAGATAAAATCCGGGTATCTTTTAAAGGATATGAAGGCAAACGTGTCACTTCCTTGTACAATTGCAGAATGATGCGTTGATAAGTGTAGTTTCAAATTTATGTTGTGTGAATCCGGTAGGAGTGATCCTGCCGGATTTTTTGGCTTTTCTATTTTACCGGTTATTTTTATGCGTTTGTCTGGTTGTATTCATTTCTTTCGTTTCTTATGAAAAAAATAGAAAAATCGGTGGTTAAATGCTCAGAATATACTATTTTTGTTGAAAATTAAACAGCTCATCTTTTAAATGTACTTTATATGGTCAGTATTTCTCATGTTGTAGAAGATATCGTAAAACACCGGCCTTATCTGTCGGAGTCTTTAGCGGCGGGCATTATCAATGTTTCTTCGCTTGCCCGGCAATTGCAGCCCGATGTGGAGAGAGCGTTGCAGAAGGGAGTGAATACCGGGGCTATTGTGATGGCCTTGAATCGGTTGGCGCCTTATTTGCAGGTGCGGGAGCAGGTGCAGTTGAATAAGTTGCTGAGTAATATGGGGGATATTATTCTTAGGAGTAGTTTGTGTGACTATACTTTTAAAAATTCACCTACTCTATTGGATTGCCATATCGAAGTATTGAAAAATCTGGTGAAAAACGATGAGATTTTTTATACGATGGTACAGGGAGTTTTCGAAACCAATCTTGTGATCAGCGACACGATGGAGGAATTGATCGCCGATTATTTTAAAGATGAGTTGTGTCTCTTTAAAAAAAACGGTCTGTCTTCGGTGACGCTGAAATTGCCGAAAGGGAACAGTATGCAGGCCGGTTTTTATTATACCATTATGAAAGAATTATCTTGGGAAGGTATCAATCTGACCGAAGTCATCTCTTCTACCAACGAGTTTACGGTGGTGGTTGATAATGCCTTGATCGATAAAACATTTGTGGTGTTGAAAAATATTGGGAAAAGATAAAATAATCATTAAATATAAAGCGAATAAGATATGTTTGAGAATTTATCGGAAAGACTGGAACGGTCATTCAAGATATTAAAGGGGCAGGGAAAAATCACAGAATTGAATGTCGCGGAGACCTTGAAGGAGGTGCGCCGATCCTTGTTAGATGCCGACGTCAACTATAAAATAGCGAAGGACTTCACCAATCGGGTGAAAGAGAAAGCTTTGGGTATGAATGTGCTCACGGCTGTCAAACCGGGACAAATGATGGTGAAGATTGTCCACGATGAGTTGGCTGAGTTGATGGGGGGCAAGAATGTCGAAGTAGATATAAAAGGTAATCCGGCGATTATTTTGATGTCCGGTTTGCAAGGTTCCGGTAAAACGACCTTTTCCGGTAAGTTTGCCAATTTATTGAAGAATAAAAAAGGGAAGAAACCTTTGCTGGTGGCTTGTGACGTTTATCGTCCCGCTGCTATCGAGCAGTTGAAAGTTTTGGGCGAACAGATCCAGGTGCCTGTATATAGCGATGAGACGACCAAAGATCCGGTAAGGATCGCTTTGGATGCCATTAAACAAGCCAAAGCGAAGGGGTATGATGTGGTGATTGTCGATACGGCAGGACGTTTGGCTATCGACGAGCAGATGATGAACGAGATCGCTGCAATCAAAGAGGCTATTCATCCGAATGAAACCCTGTTTGTGGTCGATGCGATGACCGGTCAGGATGCAGTGAATACTGCCCGCGAATTTAACGAACGGCTGGATTTCAACGGAGTGATTCTGACCAAACTGGATGGAGATACCCGGGGGGGGGCCGCTCTTTCTATCCGTACGGTAGTGAACAAACCGATCAAGTATGTCGGAACCGGAGAGAAACTCGAAGCTTTGGACGCCTTCCATCCCGAACGTATGGCCGACCGTATTCTGGGGATGGGAGATATCGTGTCCCTGGTAGAAAAGGCTCAGGAACAGTTCGATGCCGAAGAAGCCAAAAAATTACAAAAGAAAATTTCCCGCAATCAGTTTAATTTTAATGATTTCCTGAGTCAGATCCAGCAAATCAAAAAGATGGGAAATATCAAAGATCTGGCTTCCATGATTCCCGGTGTCGGTAAAGCACTGAAAGATATCGATATCGACGACGATGCCTTTAAAGGAGTTGAAGCGATTATCTATTCCATGACTGCTGCCGAACGGGAGGATCCGGCCCTGATAAACGGTTCACGCCGTAAGCGAATTGCCGAAGGTAGTGGAACGACCGTTCAGGACGTGAACCGTCTGTTGAAACAATTCGAAGAATCGAAGAAGATGATGAAGATGTTGTCCGGTGGTGGTAAACTGATGCGGAAAATGCCCGGCATGAGACGTTGAGCGACTGTAAGTGATTAACGAAAAGTGAATAGAAGAAATGGAGTTAATAGATGGGAAAAAAATTGCAGCTCAGGTAAAACAAGAGTTGGCAGATGAAGTAAAACGGATGAAAGCAGCCGGAGCCAAAACACCTCATTTGGTGGCCGTTCTGGTAGGTAACGATCCGGCGAGTGAAACTTATGTGGCCAGCAAAGTAAAGGCTTGCCAGGAGGTCGGTTTCAAGAGCACCGAAATGAGGTATTCGGCCGATATTACCGAAGAACAATTGTTGGCTGTCGTCGATAAGTTGAATCAGGATGCCGACGTAGACGGTTATATCGTACAGTTGCCGTTGCCTCGTCATATCTCTGAGCATAAAGTGTTGATGGCTATCGATCCCGATAAAGATGTGGATGGATTTCATCCCTGCAATGTCGGCAAGATGGTGACCGGTTTGCCTGCCTATCTGCCTGCAACTCCCGCGGGAATCGTAGAGTTGCTGAAACGTTATGAAATACCCACTCAAGGGAAGCATTGTGTGGTGATCGGGAGAAGCAATATCGTAGGTACTCCGATGGCGGTGTTGATGTCACGTAAAGATAAATATGCAGATTGTACGGTGACGATCTGTCATAGCCGTACGCAAAATATAAAAGAAATGACGTTACAAGCCGATATACTGATCGTCGCTTTGGGAAAACCTCATTTTGTGACTGCCGATATGGTAAAAGAAGGTGCGGTAGTGGTAGACGTCGGAATCCACCGGATACCTTCGGATAAAACGAAGTCCGGTTTCCGCCTGGTGGGGGATGTAGATTTTGAAGGAGTAGCTCCTAAATGTTCTTATATCACGCCTGTTCCGGGAGGAGTGGGGCCGATGACTATTGTGTCTTTGCTGCAAAATACCCTTAAAGCTTGCAAGGGACTGGCTGACAAGTAAAAAGTTTTGCTTTTTACTTGTCGTGATCAGTTGCCTTTGCGTTAATCAGGTGTAGTGAATTATGGTGTTGAATTATATCTGGATTTTCTTTTTTGCCGTTGCCTTTATCGTCGCTTTATTTCGTTTAGTGATAGGAGGTGATACGGAAGTATTCAGCGCTATGATGACCTCTACTTTCGATATGTCGAAGACCGGTTTCGAGATTTCCCTGGGGCTGACCGGAGTGCTGACTTTGTGGATGGGGATCATGAAAATCGGTGAACGGGGTGGGGCTGTGCAGGTGATGTCAGGAATGATCAATCCGTTTTTCCGCCGTCTTTTCCCTGGGCTGCCTCAGGATAGTCCTGCCCATGGGTCCATTATGATGAATCTGGCTGCTAATATGCTGGGCTTGGATAATGCTGCTACACCGATGGGATTGAAAGCGATGCAGCAAATGCAGGAGGTCAATACCCGGAAAGATGCGGCTTCGAATGCTCAGATTATGTTCTTGGTATTAAATACTTCAGGACTGACGATCGTACCGGTGTCGATCATGGTATATAGGGCCCAATTGGGGGCTGCTAATCCGACCGATATTTTTATTCCTATCTTACTAGCCACTTATTTTTCTACTTTGGCTGGTTTGATAGCTGTCGCTATTTATCAAAAGATCAATTTGTTCGATAGAGTGATTCTGGCTTATTTGGGAGGAATTTCGGCTTTGATGGCGGGAGTGATCTGGTATTTTTCAACCTTGGATAAAGAAGCGGTAACCGTTGTTTCGAATGTCGCCAGTAACATTATTCTGTTCGGTATCATCATGGTATTTATCGGGATGGCGGCCTGGAAGCGGATCAATGTGTACGATGCTTTTATCGAGGGGGCTAAGGATGGATTCGCTACTGCTGTAAAGATCATTCCTTATTTGATCGCGATTTTGGTGGCGATCGGGGTATTCAGGGCTTCCGGGGCTATGGAAGTGGTGATGTCTGCGATTACCCGGGGGATAGAAGGACTTGGTTTTAATGCCGACTGGGTGGATGCGTTGCCGACAGCTTTGATGAAACCGCTGAGTGGAAGCGGTGCCCGGGGGATGATGATCGATACCATGAAGACTTTCGGGGCCGATTCATTTGCCGGACGTTTGGCTTGTACTTTCCAGGGGGCGACGGATACGACTTTTTATATCATTGCTGTTTATTTCGGGGCAGTGGGGATCCGGAATACCCGTTACGCTGTTCCGTGTGGACTGATTGCCGATTTAGCAGGGATTATCGCTGCGGTCGTGATCGCCTATTTGTTTTTTGCCTGAAAATTTTTCTAGTTCAAAAATCTGTATATGAAAAAGGTGGTTGTCGGTATGAGCGGAGGGGTCGATAGTTTTGTGACCGCTTTATTGTTACGCCGGCAAGGGTATGAAGTGATCGGGGTGACCCTGGAATTGTGGGAGAAAAATGATTTAAGCGGTGTGAGAGACAGTTGTGAGAAACTGAATATCCCTTTCCTCTGCCGGGAAGGACGTGAACTATTCAGGCAGCAGGTGGTTGATCCTTTCGTAAAAGCTTACCGGTCAGGTCTTACGCCGAGTCCTTGCTGCATTTGTAACCGTCTGGTAAAGTGGATATTGTTACAGCAGGTGGCTGATGAGTTGGGAGTGGAGTATATCGCAACGGGGCATTATGTCAGGATTGCCGAACGGGAGGGAAGATTTTATATCCGGAAAGGGCTCGATCCTCAGAAGGATCAGTCTTACTTTTTGTGGGGCTTGCCTCAGGCGCTTTTAAGAAGAGCGTTGACCCCTTTGGGTGAATATACCAAAAAACAAGTGAAGGAGTGGGCGGCCCGGAATGGATACGAGCAGATGGCCCGGAGACGGGAGAGCATGGGGATATGTTTTCTGAAAAATAAGGATTACCGTGATTTTATAAAGGATTATCCTATAAAAGACTTCCGACAGGAAAGTGGAGAAATTATTGACGATAAAGGACGGGTATTGGGCGTACATGCCGGAATCTTGAATTATACGGTTGGACAGAAACGGGGGATTCCTGACCGGACCGGAGTTCCTATGTATGTCCGGGAGATCGAT